>Ga0209375_1000110_pt1 | contig 71360 bp, 61 predicted proteins | sample GraSoiAngelo_131_FD_185888 | JGI IMG/M metagenome (GOLD analysis project Ga0209375, IMG submission 185888) | Grasslands soil microbial communities from the Angelo Coastal Reserve, California, USA - 14_0929_02_30cm (SPAdes) (version 2) | ecosystem: Environmental > Terrestrial > Soil > Grasslands ...
GGTCGATCAAACAAGCTGCTGCTGCAGTCGCCGCGACGCAAGGGGACGGTCCGCCCAAGTTTTGCAAAGTGAGAGCGTATCCGCTGCCCCAACTTGAAGAATACGTCACTTCTGCAGTCCCGATCGTGCGCACGGATCCCACAGCCGAGGATTCATTGGCCGCGATCTTCGAACGCAGCAAGTTCGGGATGGCGATCGCCGCGATGATCAGAATGATCGCCACAACGATCAAGAGCTCGATAAGAGAGAAACCCTTCTGTTTCTTCATGAAATCTCCTTGAGATCGTGCATTAGCACTCTAACAAGAGAGGCACGATAAGTGCCAGCCTGGCCACCTTTGGGATTTCAGCACCACAACCTAGGTAAGTGCTGTAATACCTTATACTTAGCGCCTGAACGAAAAGCCGTTTAGACTTTTGAACCTGCACTTCCAGCGACATTGTCACCTGGAGTATGACACTTTATGTCGCCTGCAAAGGCCGCAAATGGTCAGCAGGACTGCTGTTCTTGACCGCCATGCTGCCTCGCACTTAGGGAGACTTGGTTTTCCCGCTCTAAAAAGGAAAAGGGAGGAAGCGGGGCTTCCTCCCTTTTGTCCGAGAAGCTGAGCTAAGAGTTAGTTGCCGACAGGACCGGAGACTCCAGGAGCTGTCACAACTCCAGCACAAGATCCCGGAGCTACTGGCATGGTAGCAGGGGATGGGCTAACGAACTTGAGCACGCCGGTCTGATCGTCGCAGAAGCCGCGTACGCCTGTGGTTTGCACTGTGTTTGGCCAAGCAGCCACTTCGAAGCCGTTGTACACCGTGCCGACCAGGAGAGTCCCGGCGGCGTTGAACGTATAGCCGCTCTTGGTCGCCGGCGCAGGGGCACTCAAAAGTGGGTCGATCAAACAAGCTGCTGCTGCAGTCGCCGCGACGCAAGGGGACGGTCCGCCCAAGTTTTGCAAAGTGAGAGCGTATCCGCTGCCCCAACTTGAAGAATACGTCACTTCTGCAGTCCCGATCGTACGCACGGATCCCACAGCCGAGGATTCATTGGCCGCGATCTTCGAACGCAGCAAGTTCGGGATGGCGATCGCCGCGATGATCAGAATGATCGCCACAACGATCAAGAGCTCGATAAGAGAGAAACCTTTCTGTTTCTTCATGCTATCTCCTTAGGAATTTTGAGGTGCCAGCAGCACTTGCACCGGGGAGGGGCATGTGGATGACCAATCTCCAGGATAATGGCATACGTACGTGTTCAGCAAAGCATCTAATTGAAAATACAGCAGTTACATAAACAGCTAACCGTAGTGTCTGTCCCAAGATGCGCCTCAGACGCGGATGAGCCCTTTTTGTCGACAGTTTTTGTCCATTCGGAAAGCCTTAAAGGTCAACCAAAGCCAGCTTTGGGAGCCTGAACGGGATGAGTTCGGTACGGACGGAAAAAAGGCGCCCTCGCCAGGCTTCCAGGCGATAGCTCACCCAGGTTGAATCAGAGGCTATGCTTTTTGGCATAATGCCGGAAGGAACGATAAGTGATTTTGAGGAACTCCGAGGCCCGCGTGCGAACCCCACCCGCTTTCTCCAGGGCAGCCTGCAGGTACACTCGCTCGGTGGCAGCGACAACCTTTTCAAAATCCACGCCCTCCTCCGGTATTTCGACGCCTTGACTGGTGCCCCGAGGGGCTTCCGCATAACCCAGGATCCGGTCGGGCAGGACTCGCACGGAAATCTCCTTGCCCGTCTCCAAGGCCACGGCGCGCTCCATGGTGTTTTCAAGTTCTCTCACGTTCCCCGGCCAGTCGTAGGCTTCGAGCTTGCTCATCGCTTCCGGCGAAATCGCGTCTATGGGTTTCTCCATCGTTTTGCGGAAGCGCTCCAGGAAGTGCCGGGCCAGCAGCGGAATATCTTCACGGCGCTCACGCAAAGCAGGAACTTGGATGGGAATCACGCTAAGGCGGTAATAGAGGTCCTCGCGAAACCGGCCTTCGGCGATCTCCTTTTCAAAGTCTTTGTTCGTTGCGGCGATAATGCGCACATCCACATCCGACTCTGCCGTGCTGCCGATAGGCCGGACCTTGCCTTCCTGGAGGACGCGGTAAAGCTTTACCTGCATGGTCAGGCTCATGTTGCCAATCTCGTCCATAAACAGGGTGCCACCGTGAGCAGCCTGGAATAAGCCCGGCCGGTTCTCGTTGGCCCCCGTGAAAGAACCCTTCATGTAGCCGAAAAGCTCGGACTCCAGGAGCGTCTCGGGAAAGGCGCCGCAGTTGATGGTGATGAACGGAGCCTGGGAGCGGGCGCTGTTCTCATGAATCGCGCGGGCCACCAGCTCTTTCCCCGTGCCGCTCTCCCCGGTAATCAGCACGCGGCTCGACTGTGGCGCTACGGTCTGAATCAAATCGAAAATCGCGTGCATCTTAGGGCCTTGCCCGATGATGTTGTCTAGCCCGGTTAGCCGCCGCAACTCCCGACGCAGGTAACCGGCCTCCTTTTTCCATCTGAGGCTTTCGCTGACCTCCTGGACCGCGCGGCGCAATTGATCGATGTGGTTATGATCCTTAATGACATAGCGGTCGGCGCCGGAGTTGAGTGCGGCGATGGCGGTGTCCAGGGCGGGGAGTGCGGTCATCAACACGAAAAAGGAATCCGGGGCAATTTCTTTGGCGAATTTCAGCAAGTCGACGCCATCTTCCCCAGGCATACGAATGTCGGAAATGATGATGTCGAAGATCTGCGATTCCAGCTTGCGTTTGGCGGCCTCGGTACTGTTGGCGACTTCCACCCGATGACCTTCCTTGCGAAAAGTGATCTCTAAGAGCTCGCAAATCGACTTCTCGTCATCCACGACGAGAATATGCGGCAACTCTCGCGCGCCTTCCTTTATTGCGGCTTTCGTTCCCTGCATAGTGCCTCACGCGACTCGCGGTAATTCGACGATGAATTCTGCGCCGCGATCCTTCTCCGAGATCACGCTGATTTTCCCGCTGTGGGCCTGTACGATCTGATAGACGATCGATAATCCTAAACCCGTGCCGCCCTCAAACCCGGATTGAAGGGGCTCAAAAATTTTAGCTCTTTGTTTGGCATCCAGGCCAATCCCCGTATCCTGAAAGGCAATGCGCAACCAGAATGGATACGGCTCGAGTTTCACAGTAAGCGTGCCGCCGGCCGGCATCGCCCGGAGGGCGTTATCACATAGGTTCCAAAACACTTGTTTAATCTTGTTGGCGTCCACACGCGCTCGCAGCTCTTGACCATTGAAAGCCCGCACGATCTGGAATTTGGAAGCAACCTCAGGTTTCTTCTCCACGAGCGTCAGAGTTTCATCGAGAAGAGCGCAGACGTCCGCTTCCTGAAACTTGTAGGTCTTTTCCCGTGAATAGTTCAGAAAATCCGTGATGATGTTGTTGAGCCGCTCGGATTCCCGGCTGACAATGTTAACCAGCTGTTTTTCATCGTCTTCGAGAGGCACAAGGCGAGCCAGTTCTTTTACGGCGCCGGCCATGGCCGTCAAGGGCTGCCGGATTTCATGGGCGATGGCGGCGGAGAGACGCCCCAACGCGGCCATGCGCTCTTTGGTGGCCACCTCCTGCTCCAGCCGGCGCAAGTCCGTAAGGTCCTGAAAGTTGAAGACAAAGCCGCTGCGTTCCTCGGTTCCCAGGCGCAGCGGGGACACGCTGATTCCCAGATAGCGCACCTCGCCCTGTGGAGTCCGAAAATGGATCTCTTTTCTAAGAGAGAGTTTCTCGACATTCGGATACTGCCCGGGGAGCCAGAAATCCTGGTTCAGCTCCTGAAGTTTTTTCCCGCGCACATCCGCGAACCGATGTCCCAAAATCTCCTCGCCGGTGCGATTGAGGAGCAGAATAACTCCCGCAAGGTCCGTGGTGATCAAGCCGCCACGCATGGAATGGATAATGTCCTGCGTGAAATCCTGGAGGCTCAGAAGTTCTTCGCGTTTTTCCTCGAGTTCCTGCCCCTTGCTCCGAAGCGAGTGGACAAGCAGGCTGGTCAGATAGGCAACTGCCAGGAAACCCAAGAGATTCATAACCAGCCAGGTGCGCAGGTTCTCGATCGGCGGCAACGCCGTGGATGTGCGAGGCAGTTTCCCCGTATAGGCCAGAAGAGTCAGGGCAGTGAGGAGCGAGAAACAGACGGCGGCGTTGAAGAACGCGACGCGACGGGAAAAAACGATGCTGCCTACGATAATGACCAGCAGATAAAGCGAGATGAAATAGCTCTCCTGCGAACCAGTCAGGTAAACCAGCAGGGTCACCATCACGACGTCGCCGGCCACTTGCATGCCGCCGTGCCAGGATGCCCGGGGCAGCCACCGGAGCAGGATAAGGTGAAGGATTCCGACCGTGATCCAGAAGATGATCAGGGTGAGAAAAAACCGGTTAGGGCTCAGACCCGGCACATATTGCGGCCACACAACACCCACCGTCAGAATGAGCGTGATCGTGAGCAGCCGGACACGCGCCAGCCATTCCAGCCAAGCTTTTGTCGCAAAACTCTGGTCCATGATTTCCCCGCGCCCTCAGCGAGCCATCAGGGCATCCCCAAATCCAGGCAGGAAAACAGAGGGCGGAGAGTAGCTCCCCGCCCTCTCGAGAGGTTATCGACCCGCGGGCGCAGCGCGGCTAGTGGTTGGCCAGCTTCCCGATGAGCGAGAACAGCGGCAAGTACATGGAAACAACGACGCCGCCCACCACTAAGCCGAGAAACACAATCATGATGGGTTCAAGAGCGGTTAGCAAGTCTTTCACGGCCGCATCCACTTCTTCCTCATAGAAATCGGCGATCTTCTGCAACATGGCGTCCATGGCGCCGGTCTGTTCGCCAACCGCAATCATCTGCGTGACCATGCCGGGGAAAACGTCACATTCCTTCAAGGGCTCGGTCAACGACTTGCCTTCTTCGAGCGACTTTCTCACTTTCATCAAGGCCTTCTCGACGACCGCGTTACCCGCGGTCCTGGCCGTGATGTCTAAGCCCTCCAGGATGGGCACGCCGCTCGAAATCAGCGTTCCCAGAGTTCGCGTAAAGCGGGCAACAGCGATCTTCCTCATCAGGGTGCCCAAGACCGGCATTTTCAGGATAATCGTGTCCAGTATAAAACGGCCTTGCGGCGTGCCATACCAAACTTTCAGCGCGAAAATGGCGCCGCAGACGGCCACCAAAAGCAGGAAGCCGAAAATGCTCCCGATGAAGTGACTCAGTGCGATGACGATTCGGGTGGGAAGCGGAAGATCCACGCCCAGGCCGGCAAACAACGTCGCGAAAATGGGGACGACCTTCCAGAGAAGCAGCGTGATGACGCTCCCGGCGACGGTCAGCACGCCCACTGGGTAGACCAGCGCAGACTTCACGGCTCGCTGCAGCTTGACGTTTTTTTCGATGTACGCGGAGAGCCGCTGGAGAATGGTGTCGAGAATACCGCCGGTCTCGCCCGCTTCCACCATGTTCACATAGAGAGCATCAAAGGCCTTCGGGGAGCTGCGCATGGCCGTAGAAAGCGTGGCGCCGCCTTCCACCTGGGCTCGCGTCCCGGTCAACACCTTTTGAAAGGTCTTGTTTTCCTGCTGGCTTGCGAGAATCTCGAGACACTGGACAAGCGGCAGACCGGCGTCAATCATGACCGAGAACTGACGGGTAAAGATGGCCAGCTCTTTCGAAGAAACGCCGCCGCCAAACGTGGGAATATTGAATTCCTTTCCCTTCTCGGTCATTTTGGTGGCGGTGATCTGCTGGCGCTTCAAAATGCTCGCCAGTTCCGTCTTGTTCGACGCGGTCATCACGCCGCTAACGCTCGAGCCGCTTCGGCTCGTTCCTTGATATTTGTAATCCGGCATCAGCTTGCCTCCTAAATCTCTTTATCCTCTGGCTCGTTGTTTTCCGCCAACCCTCAACGCCTGGTGGCTATGGGTGCTTTTATCCCGTTGCCCGAAGTTGTCACCCCACGGTTAATCATGTCCTGCAGTTCATCGGGATTCGATGAACGCGACAACGCCAGGTCCAGGGTGATCAACTTGCCGGAATAGGCGTTGGCAAGCCCCTGATTGAACGTCTGCATGCCGGTTTGTCCCGTGCCTGTCTGCATCGCGGAATAGACTTGATGGATTTTATCCTCGCGAATCAGGTTGCGGATGGCCGGGGTGGGCACAAGGATTTCCATAATCATGACCCGGCCACGCCCGTCGGCTCGAGGCAAGAGTGCCTGACAAAGAACTCCTTCGAGCACCATGGAAAGCTGCGCGCGGATTTGCGGCTGCTGGTGGGCGGGAAAAACGTCAATGATACGGTTGATCGTCGAAGCGGCGGAGTTGGTGTGCAGCGTCGCAAAAGTTAAGTGCCCGGTCTCGGCGATGCGCAGCGCCGATTCGATGGTTTCCAGGTCGCGCATCTCGCCGATCAGTACCACGTCTGGGTCTTCGCGCAACGCGGCGCGGAGCGAATTCGCGAAAGAATGAGTATCGGCGTGCACCTCGCGCTGGTTGACCAGGCACCGTTTGTGGTTGTGCAAAAACTCGATGGGGTCCTCGATGGTGATCATGTGTTCTTCGCGCTCGCTGTTGACTTTGTCCAGCATGGCGGCGAGCGTGGTCGATTTACCGGAGCCCGTTGGCCCGGTGACCAGGACCAATCCACGAGGCTTATCGCAAAGGCCCTTCACCACCGTGGGCAGCCCAAGCGCATCGAATCCCTTGATGTCCCACGGAATGGTGCGGAACACGGCGCCGACGGCGCCGCGCTGATTGAAGCAGTTTCCGCGAAAACGCGCCAGGCTCTTCAAGCCAAACGAAAAGTCCAACTCCAGGTTTTCTTCGAAGCGGTGCTTTTGCGCGTCGGTCAGCACGCTGTAGGCCAGGGACTTGGTATCCGCGGCGGTGAGCGGCGGCATGTCCAGCGGACGAAGTTTTCCATGCACGCGAACCCGCGGGGGGCTATTCGTGGTGATGTGGAGGTCGCTCCCCCCCATCTCAATCATCTTCTTCAGTAGCTCACTGAGCGTAATCCCAGCCATCCGTCATCCTCAATTCTATAGAACCGTTTCGCGCAGGACTTCTTCCATGGTCGTCATGCCGGCGGCAACTTTGATCAGACCGCTGCGCCGCAGCGTGATCATTCCCTGCTCGATGGCCTTCTTCTTCAATTCCAATGCAGAAGCGCCGACAAGAATGAGCTCGCGCAATTCATCATTGATTTCCATCACTTCGTACAAGCCGGTACGTCCCTTATAGCCACGCTTGCCGCACGTGGTGCAACCCTTGCCATGATAAATCTTTGTGGTTTTTGCTTCTTCCGGAGTATAGCCCGCGTCAATCAGGGCCTGCGGGGGAACCTGCAACTCTTCCTTGCAATTCGTACAGATTCGCCGCACGAGTCGCTGCGCACAGATCAAGTTCACCGAAGTAGCCACGAGAAATGGCTCAATGCCCATGTTCATCAAACGGCTGATGGTTGAAGGAGCGTCATTGGTATGCAGAGTGGAGAGCACCAAGTGACCGGTCAAAGCCGCCTTTACGCCGATTTCCGCAGTTTCGAAGTCGCGGATCTCGCCGACAAGAATAATATTGGGGTCCTGGCGGAGGAAGGAGCGCAGCGCAGCGGCGAAGTTCAAGCCTATCTGCTCTTTCATCTGCACCTGGTTGATTCCACTCAATTGAAACTCGACGGGATCCTCCGCGGTCATGATGTTGGTGTCTACGGTGTTCAAGGTGGCGACGGAGGAATACAGGGTGTTGGTTTTCCCGGAACCCGTCGGACCGGTCACCAGCACCATGCCGTAGGGTTTCATGATGTTGCGGTGGAATCTTTCCAGAGACGAAGATTCGAAACCGAGCTTGGTCATGTCCAAGCGGAGGTTTTCCTTGTCGAGCAACCGCATGACGATCTTTTCGCCGTACAGTGTGGGCACGGTGGACACACGGAAGTCCAATTCCTTCTTCTTGCCTTCCGCCTTGTACTTGATCATGATGCGGCCGTCCTGGGGCAAGCGCTTTTCTGCGATGTCCAGCTTGGCCATGATCTTTACGCGGCTGGTTATGGCGTCCTTCAGGCGCATGGGCGGAGACATGACGGTCTGGAGTTGTCCGTCAATTCGGAAACGCACGCGCAATTCCGTCTCGTAGGGCTCAACGTGGATGTCGCTCGCGCCGCGCTTTACGGAGTCGGTCAGAATCAGGTTGACGAGCTTGATGATGGGAGCTTCTTCGGCGGCTTTTTCGAGCGTCGCCGTATCGAGCTCTGACTCCTCCGCCGCCAGCTCCAGTTCCTGTTCCTCTTCGGCCAGGTCTTTCATCAAGTTCGTGAGTTCCTCGGTGTTGGAGGATGCGCCTCCGTAAAACCGCGTGATGGCATCCCCAATCGCCGCTTCGGACGCCACCACCGGCTCCACATTGAAACCAGTCATGAACTTGATGTCGTCCATTGCGAAGACGTTCGTGGGATCCGTCATGGCGATGGTTAGAACGGAACCGACGCGCGAGAGCGGAATGACCTGATAACGCGTGGCGGTGTCCTGAGGAATCAGCTTGATGACGTTGGGATCGATTTCGTAATACTTCAGATTGATCGAGGGAACGCCATACTGGCGGGAGAGCACGCCGGTGATGTCATCATCGCTGATGAAACCCATTCTGGTCAGGCAGCTTCCCAGTTTGCCTCCATTGGCGCGCTGGAACTCGAGAGCCTTCTGGAGCTGGTCCTGTGTGATCAGACTTTCTTTTACCAGTATTTCGCCAAGACGGACGGACATCCGCAGCTACTCCCTAGGGGGCCTGCACCCAATGCCCACCTTAACAAAGGATGACGAAGAGCGAAGCCGGAATTTCGTGGCTCGTTTTGAAATCGCTAATACCTGTCCGCTCGGGCAGGTTTTTCTGCGCCCGGACAGGTGGAAATCTTGACTTGCCTCCTCAGGATGCTATCTTGCCAGAGAGATGCTTCAGCATACACCCGCGACACATTCTTTTCACCGGCCGCTGCCCATGACCCAAACGGTCAGCCGCGAAAGCAGCGAATTTGTCGGCCGATAGGAGATTTTTGTCACCGCAGACTTTGTGAGGCGAACTAGCCAATGAGCAGGCTGGAATCCAAACAGCGCTGGGGCTTGGGGATCGGCGGAATTCTCCTTACCTTGTTGCTCGCAGTCGTATTTACGTTCGGCTCCCTCGATGTGCCCTTCCACCCAAAGAGCTGGCGCGAAGTGATGGTGCTCTACGCGGTGTCCAGCTTTGTCACCGCCGCGCTTTTGGTCTTCCTGCTGATTCTTGGCCGCACCACACTGCGGCTCTGGGTCGAGCGCCGCCGCGAACAACTTGGCGCTCGCTTCAAAACCAAGATGGTTGTCGGCGCAATGGCGTTGTCCCTGCTGCCGATCGTGTTCATGTTTATTGTCAGCTACTCCCTCATCAATCGAAGCTTGCTGTTGTGGTTTCCCAAGCCACTTGAGATCGCATCGGAAGAAACGCAAAAGCTCTTGAATGACCTTGGTCGCGGCCAGTTGCCGCGGCTTCGAGCGCTAGCTCTACAGGTGCAATCGGCGGCACAAAAACCGGGCGATGACTTTATGCAAGACGCTTTCGCGAAAGGTGCGGATGCGGTCTGGATTCTCGATCAAAGCGGAACGCCTGTCCGCGGTGGGATTGTTTGCGACAATCAGCCGGAGGACCGCCGCGGAGCCATCTGCATGCAGCCCACCGCGTCAGGCGAATACCTGCGTTCACTGGAGAGCGGCGTGGAGGTTTGGGAGGCGGAAGGGAAAAATTATTTCGGCGCGCGCGTGCCGAATTTCGAAGATGGAAAACCAGCGGGGTTCATTGTGGCGGCTTACCGCGCGAGCCCGGGTGTGCTGACGCGTCTCGCCGCCATTCAGACGCAAACTCGCGAATACTATCAGGCCAAGCAGGATCTCCGTGCCCTCAAGCACCAGATGCTTCTCATCCTCCTGCTGTTTACCGTTCTGCTGTTGTCGTCGGTCATGTGGGTGGCGCTGTTTCTCGCCAAGCAAGTCACGGTTCCCATTCAGGCGCTCGCGGAAGGCACCCGCGAAGTTTCTTCCGGCAACTTTGATTATCAGGTCCCGGAACAGGCTCAGGACGAACTTGGGGTGTTGGTGCGCTCGTTCAACACCATGACCACCCAGTTGCGCGACAGCCGGGCACAGATCGATGAGTTCACCCGCAGCCTGCAACAAGCAGTACAAGAGCTGGAGCGGCGGCGGCAATTGATGGAAACCGTGCTCGAAAATATTCCTACCGGAGTGATCTCGCTCGACAGTTCGGGAGCCATTTTGCGGAGCAACACCTCCGTTTCGCGGATGTTCGGGATGGATGCAGGCGGGCTCGAATCCCTGGAGGAATTGCTGGGTGCGGATTCTGCACACACCGTCCAACACTTGATGCGCCGGTCTCTCCGCATGGGAGTGGTGTCCCGGGAAATGGAAACCGTGGTCGGGGGGCGCGTGTTGCATCTGGCTGTTACGGTAAGTTCTCTCGGCCCGCGCCGCGCGAACACGGGTTTTGTGCTGGTCTTCGATGATTTGTCGGAGTTGCTCCGCTCCCAGAAGACGGAGGCGTGGCAGGAAGTGGCTCGCCGCATTGCGCACGAAATCAAGAACCCCTTGACCCCCATTCAGCTCTCCGCACAGCGACTCTCTCGATTCCTGGAAAAACGAGAATCCTTCGAACCCGGGGCTTCCGCCGATTCGGAATTGGCGAAGCTTGTTCAGGAGTGCTCGCGTTTGATTGAACGGGAAGTGTCCACGCTCGCCTCACTCGTCAATGAGTTTTCTCAATTTGTGCGCTTCCCTGCGGCCAAACTCGCCTCGGCAAACCCCAATGCCATCGTTCGGGAAGCCGTTGAAGTCTTTTCAGAAAGGCTGGATGGCATCACCTTGAAGAGCAATTTCGCGGAGAATGTCGCTACGGTGCGAGCGGATGCCGGGTTGCTGCGCAGCGTGGTCGTGAATCTCATCGACAATGCTGCCGAAGCATTGGAGAATTCTTCTTTCCGCGAGATCACTGTTTCCACAAAGTCGCTTCCCGACGCTGAGGCCGTGGAAATTTCCGTCGCGGATACCGGCAATGGCATTTCTCCCGAAGACAAAGACAAGCTTTTTCTGCCGCATTTTTCGACCAAGGATCGAGGTACCGGCCTGGGGCTGGCCATCGCGGCGCGCATCATCGCCGAGCACGGCGGGAGCATCCATGTTGAGGACAATTTCCCCGTTGGCTCCCGCTTCGTGATCGAGTTACCCGCCGCGGAATTGCCGGCTGCTTCCGTTGCCGACCACAACGGGTCCCCTACCGCCCTATGACGCTGCGGCCACACATCCTCATCGTCGACGACGAGGCTGGCATTCGCGAGTCCCTCACTCTCATCCTGCGGGATGAAGGCTATCAAGTGGATGCGGTGGGGTCGGCTGAGGAAGCCTTGGAACGTTCCGCGGTGGGCGATTTGGAGGTTGTGCTTCTCGACGTCTGGCTTCCTGGGATCGACGGCCTCGAAGCTCTTAGCCGCATTCAGGCGCTGCCTCACCCGCCGGCAGTCATCATGATTTCCGGCCATGGAACCATCGAAACGGCCGTTCGAGCCACTAAACTTGGCGCCTTCGACTTCATTGAGAAGCCCCTTTCTCTGGAAAAAATCATCGTCTTGGTGCGCAATGCCATCCAGCAGCGCCGCCTGGAAGAAGAAAACCTGCTGTTGCGAAACGAGCTGGGCCATCGTTACCAGGTTATTGGTGGCAGTGTGCCCATGAAAGCGCTGCGTCAGCAGATAACCGTCACCGCCCCCACCAACGGCCGCGTGCTGATCTACGGAGAGAGCGGAACCGGCAAGGAATTGGTGGCCCGCGCCCTGCATGCGGCCAGCCTTCGCGCCAAGGGTCCATTCGTGGAAGTGAATTGTGCGGCAATCCCTGAAGAGCTGATCGAGTCCGAACTCTTCGGCCACATCAAGGGTAGCTTCACGGGCGCCACCGAGGACAAGATAGGGAAATTCCAGAAAGCGGACGGCGGCACGTTGTTTTTGGATGAGATCGGCGACATGAGTCTGCGCACGCAGTCGAAAGTGCTCCGCGTCCTCGAGGAACAGCGTTTTGAGCGCGTGGGCTCCAACGTCGCCTCGAACGTTGACGTGCGCGTCGTCGCCGCGACAAACAAGAATCTGGAGCAGGAGATCTCCCGCGGCGCCTTCCGCCAGGATCTGTTTTATCGGCTGAACGTCATTCCCTTTTATGTTCCGCCCTTGCGGGATCGCCGGGAGGACATACCCACCTTAGCGAACTATTTCCTCAGGGAGTTCAGCTCCGGCTACGGCAAGAAAACCCGAGAACTCAGCGAGGCCGCCATGGAAGTCCTGCTGCGCTATCCTTGGCCAGGAAATGTTCGTGAGCTGCGGAATCTCGTGGAGAGGCTTGTCATCGTATGTCCCCAGGCACGCATCGAGCCCCATCATCTCCCGCCCGAACTCTTTCGCGGTGTTGCCGAAAGCCCGCACCATCCCTACTCGACGCTCCACGAAGCCCGCAGTGCCTATGAGCGCGAGTTCATTCTTCGCAAGCTGCAAGAGCACCGCTGGAATATGACTCAGACGGCAACAGCCCTCGGCCTCGAACGCAGCCACCTCTACCGCAAAATGAAATCTCTCGGAATCGCGGCGCCGGATTAGGCGCAAGGGGCGGTTGACTAAATCACGGCAAACCCAGTTCTTTTTCCCTTCGCAAAATCACCATTCGTATACAATCCTCGCAAACTCGGGTTGCCGTTGGAAACAAAGAATTAACAAAGCGGCGGTTTTGCGGCGCGGTTAGCCACCCGCGCTTTTTCCAATCGCGTTGTTCAGGGGGATGACGAATTCCCACTCTGTTTCATCACGATGGATCGACGGCTAAGGAGACACTGCGTGAAAAAGATCGCTCTGATTCTGTCTGCCCTCTCCGTCCCTTTGGCTCCCGCCGCCATCTCGCAAACAGTCACTGACGAAGCCTTCAGCTCTTCCCGTCACGCCGTCGAAGCTTCGCCGCCCCCGACCTTTTTTCCACATAACTGGATTCGCGGCTACACGGAATTTGCCGTGGCGCCTTCGCACAACGAGCCCGACCTAGGCCGCTGCATGTTTCCTCAACCGTCGACCGCGGGTGGAGCCGCCTCCCAGTGCACCGCCTATGCGCGCTACCTCTTTAGCGGATATATAGAGATGCACCCCCTAGGGCAAACCTTCGCGCGCCATCTCTTCTTGTTCTTCGAGCCAAGATTCAGCTTCGGGAGGAACATACCGCAGGTCAGCTACGAAGAATCCATGGAGCCGATCGCTTATGACCGATCGATTGGAGCCGGTTACCGGTTGCCGCGGAATTTCGAACTGCGCCTGACCCAGCACCAGGTCGACTATCTGGGACGTTACAGCCGCCTGCTTGGCCCAGCCGACCTCCGCACCACCGGCCCGTACGGCCTCTATACCACGGTCTCGCTGCGCTGGACTTTCGGTGGATACGGCCAGGGCGGGTCGCCGTCGGCCTACTAGCTGAAGCAAAAAGAGCTCCGGCGACAAGCCGGAGGCTTGCTAGCTGACGGCAAGAAAGACAGGGAGCCACCGCTCCCTATTCTTCCTGGTCTTCCTGGTCTTCCTGGTCTTCGCGGTCATGGGCAGCTTCTGTGAGCTCTTCGAGCTGATGCCGCCAATCGAGTTCTCTCACTTTCTGGGGATTTTCGCGCCAGTCCGGCGCCACTTTCACGTGCAGCCCAAGGTAGATTTTCGTTCCGAAAAGACGCTCCAATTCTTTGCGTGCTTCCGTTCCGATTCTCTTGATCATTTCCCCCTTGTGCCCGATGAGGATTTTCTTTTGTGAATCTCGCTCGACGTTCAGAAGCGCCTCAATCCGCAGAAGCTTGGGGGTCTCTTCAAACTTTTCCGCAAACACGGCCAGTGCGTATGGCACTTCGTGATACATCACCTGAATCGCCTTTTCGCGGATGATTTCCGAGGCCAGGAACCGCTCCGGCTGGTCGGTCACTTGGTCTTCCGGAAAATACGGCGCACCCTCCGGCAAATGCTTCCAGATCTCTTTAAGCAAGGCATCACAGCCGGAACCCTTTAGCGCCGAAACCGGCACAATGGCGGCAAAATCGAAAGCCTTCGCGAACGATTCCGTCACTGGGAGTAACTTGGGCTTTGGCAAGCGATCGATTTTGTTCAGTGCCAGGATGGTTTTGCCGCGAAACCGCCGGGCCTTTTCGAGCAACAGTTCGTCCGCCCTCAGCTCCGGGCGGCTGACATCCATCATAAGCAGAAGAACGTCGATTCCTTCGAGCGCCGCGGCAAGCTCCTGCATCATTTGCCTGCCGAGCGCGGAATTCGCTTCGTGCATGCCGGGCGTATCGATAAAAATGATCTGTCCTTCCGCGCTGGTTACAATTCCCTGAATGCGATTGCGGGTGGTCTGCGGTTTGGAAGTGACGATGGCGATTTTTTGGCCGACCAGGCGATTGACCAGCGTGGATTTTCCGGCGTTCGGGCGTCCAACAATGGCAACGAATCCAGAACGAAACGCTTGTTTCTTCCCGACACTCTCTTCTTCTCGCATCAGGGCTTTACGATCGGCAACTCCAGGCGGCTGGGATGCGCGCTATCGTGAATCAGGCTGATATGTGCAGTCTTCGCATCTTTCCCAGTCTCGGCTGCGACCACGCCTCCGCTATTGTAGTTTTTCTCTGTCCCCGTCGAATTGATGCTGCTCACGATCAGCCGCAGCCGGCTCCCTTCAGCGATGCGCCGCGAGAAAAAAGTGAAATTGTCAAACACGTATTCCTCCGTCGCTCCGGCCGGCACGAGCTTCGCGTCTCGGACAGACTCTCGATACCGCGCTCGCATGGTCGCGCTCGTAAGTGACACGGAGCTGCCGCCAGGCAGAATTTCAAACAAGTCCGCCTCGAGGTCCGTGTCCGGCACATCCATCTTCAACCACAGCGTCAGCCTTGCAAATCCCGTCACTTCCGTGGCTTCCAGAAAGGGCTCGGTGTGATAAACCGCGCCCTCTCCGTACAGGTTCATGGCTGCCCGTTGCGACGTCAGATAATTGGGATCGTCCTCCGGCTCCTGAGCGCCGGGGCGTGTATCCAGCGGATCGTAGATCCAAGAATCGCCCGGCGCGCCCCCATCGGCTTTGCTTTCGCGCAACGCGCCAGAATGAAACACGTCGCCGGCCGCGCCGTCCGAGCTTAAATAAAATGTCTTCGTCGTGTTTGTGAGGCTCTCCAGGCTATCCGCGTACTTCCACTCCTCCGTTCCAACCAGGTAATAAGCCACGCGCTTCTTCAGGAATTCCGGCTTTCGACCGCCCTTCATCGTCCAGTCGTACCATTCCGTGTGCAGCTTGTTGAGATCGAGAACACTTGCTGCGCCGAATTTCAATCCTCCGACTTCCGCCTTTGGCGTGCGGGTTCCCGCGTGGTCCCACGGCCCAATGATCAAGTAATGTTGTGCTTTAGCCTCCGGCGTTCCGTATCGCATGTGCCGCTTGTAATAAGTGAAAGCTCCCGGCTGATCTCCGTCGTAATGTCCGGTAATCGTCAGGATCGGCAGGCTGATTTTCTTGTATTGTTCGGGAGAAGGCACCATCGCGTCGTAGTACGCATCAGGAACCGGATGCGCTAGCCATTTCTGAAACACCGCCGACGGATTTCCCACCAGCTTGTCATAGCTTTGAAATGCCGAGTGCGCCATGTACATTTCGCGCGCGTTGCTCGCCCAAAAACTGCTGCTTCCAAAAAGGTTGCTGTTGCCCGTGACTCCGCTCGTGAAGGTGAGCCATTGCATCTCGTAAGTGCCAAAAATGTTGTACTGGAACGGGAAATCCACCCCGGGATGCGCGGCGGCGGCGGGAACGATCGTAGCCAGGTGCGGTGGAAACTCTTTCAGAACCGTCCACTGATCGAATCCCGCGTAAGAACCACCCCACATCGTCACTTTTCCGTTGCAATACGGCTGCTTTGCGAACCATTCCACCACGTCGTAGCCGTCGCGGCTCTCATTCGCAAACGGCTCGAATTCCCCTCCCGAATTGCCGCGTCCGCGCACATCCACGAGCGCGTACACATAGCCATGCTTTGCAAAGTACAGCGCACGGTCCGTATACGAATCGCCGATGTAAGGCGTAAACGTGAAGATCACCGGCTGTGGCTCCTTCTGCCCGTGCGAGGCGAAGATTGTCGCGTTCAACTTCGCTCCATCGCGCATGGGAATCTTGACGGCCCAGTGCATGTCCGTCGCAGGCTCTTCCGCCGCTCGTTGCTGTTGCGCACGGATGGGCACGGCCATCATCGTCAGAAAGGCAACAGCCGCAGAAAGCTCTCTGGCCCTCGCGCGGAGCATCGACGGTCCTCCCTGCAGAGCTGGATGGCCTATCCCGTGGCTCCAAGTCTGCTATGTTTCCGTGTACCTACGTCGTTGTGGGAACCGCTTTCATCTGTTTGCGGATTCGCACTCGCAACACTTTTCTTTGGTTTGCTTCCACCACTTCAAACCGGTGGCCTTCCATTTCAATTTTGTCTCCGGAGGCCGGCACTTTGCCGGTAACATGATTCAAAAGGCCGGCGAGCGTGGTCACCGTCTCATCGGCTTCCTCGCCAAAACGCACACCCAGCAACTCCTCCACCGCATCAATCGCCATGCTTCCGCGCATGACCAATCCGCCGTCCGGTTCGCGAACCACGTCCGGTGCGAGCGGCTTTCCGCTGTTGCCGCTCTCCCCGACGATCTCTTCCACCAGGTCTTCCACCGTGGCGATTCCCGCCACCGTTCCGTGTTCATCAATGACCACGGCCAGCGGATGGCCCTTTTGGCGCATCTCGCGCAACAACTCCGATCCAATCTTGGTCTCCGGCATGAACAAAACCGGTTTCACCAGCTCGCGCACTCTTCGCTTGGGCAAATCCGGATCTGCGATTTGCAAAAGATCTTGCGCGAAGACCACGCCGAAAGTGTCGTCCAGCGATTTCTCGTAGACCGGAATCTTGCTGAATTTCGTTTCGACCACCTTGGCATGCAGCTCCTCGAGAGTAGACTCTGCAGAAATGGCCACGATATCCGGCCGGGGAGTCATCACCTCGCGCACACGCTTGTCGCTGAATTCCACCACTTGCTCGATCAAATCCGCCTGCTCCGGCTCGATGATGCCCTCTTCCTCCGCGGCTTCCACCAGCGCCTCTATCCCTTCTTCCGTGCGCTGCTCCTCGGTCTTTTCCGCTTCCTGTTCGGAAATCCGCGCGAGCGACTCCGCGCCTTCGAGAAACACGCGCACCGGCCAGACCAGCCACATCGCGCTTCGAATGAGCGGCAGGAGCGGAAGCAGCCAGCGGCCCGTGGTGCGGTACAGCAACATGTCCGGGATAAAATGCATGGCGAAAACCACTTCGAGAATGACAAACACGCAAAACTCGATCAGCGATTCCCAAGTGCTCGGAACGAAGTACACCACCCCGCGCGTCGTTTCCAGCACCAAAAACGCCAGCCAGAAATGGCCGAGGATGCGGAAGGTGCGGCCGCCGCTACGCCGGTTGATTTTCAGCTTTGGTTCGATTTCCGCTTCGAAGATGTCCAGATGTTCGTGAACGCGGCCGGTGGTCATGCGCCCCAACTCGCGGTAAATCAGTGTCAGGTAGGAGAAAATGGGCAGCGTGAGGCCCACCAGCACGACACTGAGCGCGTAGATCCAGCTTAGATACATCAACTCAACCCGAAGCGCTTGCGCAGCTTCCGCTCGATTCTATCCATCTGGCCATGATCGGTTTCATGGTCGTAACCGAGCAAATGTAAAACGCCGTGCAGAATCAGCACGCGAAGCTCACTTGCAAGGGGACGTTCTTGTTTTTTCGCGTAACGCCGTGCGGTTGCCGGCGAAATCGCGATGTCTCCCAAATACTCGTGCCTGCCGGAGTTCGTCACGTGCAGTCGATGCCGAAAACGCACCGGTTTCTGCTTCGCGGCCGTCGGAAACGAGAGCACGTCGGTCGGTCCTTGTTTCCTCCGAAAGTTCTGGTTCAAGCGTGCCATTCCCGCGGCGCTCACCAAACAAACGGTCATGCCGGATGGTTTCAAGCCGAGTTCCCTCTGCACTCGGCGCAAGAACGATTCCAGAGGACGCAGCGCCAGGCGCACCTCGTGCTGCTGATTTAGAATCATCCTTGCGGAATTTCTTGCTCGGATTCTTTCCCGGACTCTCTGGCCGGGGCCGCTTTCCCGTTCGCGCCGCCACGCTGCGGATGGGCGGTTTCATAGTCTTCGTAGGCGCGAATGATTTGCTGCACCAGGTTGTGACGTACCACGTCTCTTTCTCCGAATTGCACCAAGCCGATTCCTTCGATCTTGCCGCACACTTCAAGCGCTTCGACCAACCCGCTCTTCTTTCCTTGCGGCAAGTCAATCTGCGTCACGTCCCCGGTGACTACCGCTTTCGAGTTGAAGCCCAACCGCGTCAGGAACATTTTCATCTGCTCGCTCGTTGTGTTTTGCGCTTCGTCTAAAATCACGAACGAATCATTTAGCGTGCGCCCGCGCATGAACGCCAGCGGCGCCACTTCAATGATGCCTTTTTCGAGGAAGCGTTCGAGCTTGTCCGCGTCCAGCATGTCATACAGCGCGTCGTACAGCGGCCGCATGTAAGGATCGATTTTTTGTTGCAATGTTCCCGGCAAAAATCCCAGCCGCTCGCCGGCTTCGACCGCCGGCCGCGCCAGGATGATGCGGTTCACCTGCTTGGTCAGCAGCGCGCTCACCGCCATGGCCACCGCGAGGTACGTTTTCCCCGTGCCGCCGGGCCCGGTGGCAAAAACCATATCGTGCTTCTCGATCGCCTCCATGTAATGGCGCTGATTGGCGCCTTTCGGCGTGACCTGCTTTTTGCCAAACGAGCGCGCGCGGCCGTGCTCGAACATGCCTCGCGGCGATTCGTGCGGCTCTTCGGTCGCCACCCGGACCAGCGACTTCACTTCCGAAGACGAAAGTTTGTGCCCGTGCCGGGTCAGGTGATTGTATTCCTCGACGATGGTCACCGCACGGTCCACGTTATCCTGCTCACCTTCAATGGCCAGCCGCGTGTCGTGCAGATGCGTGCGCACATGCAGCGAGTCTTCAAGCAGGCGCACGTTTTCATCGAGCGTGCCAAAGAAGGGTTCAATTTGTCCGGAAATGTGAACGGTACGTCGCATCCAATTGGAAGGTTCTCGGCTTACCGGAACCGGCTTGCTCGTGGGATTCCTCCTCGCTACACATAGGGGGCTTGGCGCCGCCTAGGAGAAACTCTTTACACCCTAGCGCAGCACTGGGCTCGGGTCAAGCTACGAGTTCCTGAGTTCCTGACTTCCTGACTTCCTGACCGTGGGTGACGACCTTGGTCCGGAGACGCGCGTACTGCGGAATGGTCGGTAAGAAACGGGGGTACAATACCTTGCATCTCACCCTGGCTTCGCGGGGGCCGGCGATGAAGTTTGACCTCGATCAGCTCGTCTCAGACTGCCGAAAGGCAGTCCGGGAAAATGCTCCCCAGGCGCCTATCAGCGAGATTTTAGCGCGGTCGCTTTCCGATCGCGCTTCCCTGGTTTCCGCGCTCGGTGAGCCCAAGCGCGCGGAGATGCAGAAACTCTACCAGGGAAGCGATCTCACCATCCTGAACGTGATCTGGGCGCCTTGGATGACCTTGCTGCCGCACAATCACAAGATGTGGGCCGTGATTGGAATCTACTCCGGCCGCGAAGACAATATTTTCTGGCGACGCTTGCCTGCCGACAGCAGCCGGAGGCTTGAAGCCGCGGGAGCAAAGGCCCTTTGTGAAAAAGACACGGTCGAGCTGGGAGAAGACATCATCCATTCCGTGACCAACCCCATCGGGCGCCTGACGGGCGCGATTCACATCTACGGCGGAGACTTTTTCGGCGTCCAACGGAGCGAGTGGGATGCGGAAACGTTTCTGGAACGGGCGTGCGATGGAGACAGGATGGCACGGCGCTTCGAACAGGCCAACACGTTTCTTCGCAGGACCCTGTCTAGGGACGCTTAATCCGCGGGCACGGCGCGGGTCTTGGCCCATTCGCGGATGGACTGCACCTCTTCCGCGCGTGTCACGCTGAGCGGCTGCGTGCCCTGAATCTCTGCGAGCAGGACGTCGGTGGTCAATTGCTGCTTGGCGTTGAACGCCGTGTACAGTCCGGCAACGATGAGTTGTTCGATTTCCGTGCCGGAGAAGCCTTCGCTCGCGAGGGCTAATTTCGCCAGGTCGAATCCTGCCGCGTCCCGGCCGCGCTTTTTCAAGTGCAGGGCAAACAACGCCGCGCGCACTTCCCTATTCGGCAAATCTACGAAAAAAATCTCATCAAATCGCCCTTTGCGCAGCATCTCCGGTGGCAGCACGGTGATGTTGTTCGAAGTTGCCGCCAGGAACACACCACCCTCGCGGTCTTGCATCCAGGTCAGGAGTGTGGCAAGCAGCCGCTGCGACAAACCGGCGTCGGCGTCGCCGCTCGAGCTGGCCGAGGCAAACGCCTTTTCAATTTCGTCGATCCACAACACCAGCGGAGCGAGTTTCTGCGCCAATTCCAGCGCTTTGTGCAGCCGCCGCTCGCTCTCGCCGACGTATTTGTCGTAGAGGGCGCCCGCGTCCAGCCTCCCCAATTCGAATCCCCACTCGCCGGCGACCGCGCGGGCGGCCAGGCTCTTCCCGCAACCCTGCACCCCAGTGATAAGCACGCCCTTTGGCGGCACCAGCCCGAACCGCCGCCCTTCGGGAGTCAAGGCATTCTTTCTCTTCGCAATCCAGTCACGGAGGTGCCGCAACCCCGCCACGTCCATAAATGACGCGTCTCGCCGCACCGTTTCGAGCAATCCCTCGGTTTTGAGTGCTTCGCGCTTCGCTTCCCGCACCGCATCGAGCAACCCCGCATCGGCCTTCCCTCGCTCGAGCACGCTCTTCCGCAGCGCGCGCAGGGCCTCTTCCTCCGGCAGGCCAACCAGATTCTGCGCCAGTTGCGTCATCGCGGGAACATCGAGCGCGATAGCAATGTGCCGATCACGGCTTAGCTCCGCGAGCACCTGCTTCACTCCGGGTAGCAAATCCTCCACTTCCGGCAGGCCCAACTGGAAAGGCATGGCATCGCCTTCCAGGTCCGGAGGCAGCTCCATTTTCGCGGCCGTCAGCACAATCGAACGCCGCCCGGTTCGAAACTTCTCGGCCAGGTCGCGCAGCCTCCGGCAAATCTTGTCGTTGCCGCAGTAGCGCGCAAAATCCTTCAACAAGAAAATCCCGTCGCCCTGAATCAGCGCGATGTTCGCGAGCCCTTGCTCCGGACTGTCGGTGTTGTACAGGGGCGCGCCGTGGGCCTTTGCCAGACCGGTCGTGACGCTCCATTCGTAGAGCGGAACACCCAGCTCCGCGGCGACGTCCAGGAGCAGCGCTTCCACGCGATCCTCTTCCGGCGTCTCGACAGTAATGATCGGGTGCTGCGAATTGATCAGCAGCCGCAACTCGTCGTGCTTTTTGGGCGGCTTGGAGAACCAGTCCTTCCCGCAGCAATCCCGCCAGCCGCGGCGGCGGGCCTGATGGGCTGCTGCTCCGTGGCAGCTTCAAGTGGACCTTTGGGTGGTGGGTTAGTCTGAATTTTGCACCTCGCCGCGGGTTTGCATCCCGGTTAAGGACGACCTGTATCCGTAGAGACCCGAAGCCATCGCTGGCACGAAGACAAGCCGGAAAACAAACATCCCCCTGGGCCATCAAGCCAATCGAGTCTGACCAGTAATACGCATGGCGAGAAGCCCGCGACGGCTCCGCCTACGCCGGATAGGATTCCCATGAGCACCGGTTTGACCGCTGTGCGACCGACTTTTCCCGCGTTTGACAAAGCTAGAAGCCTCGTTTAACGTTAGAAACTTGGATAATACGCCCAAGGAGCAATAGATGGCCCAGGGACAGCCTACCAAAGTCAAGAAGAAGAAAAAGTCGGTTTTGAAGCGCGCGGCGCAAGCTCGTCAACGGGCCCAAGTCAACCGCATCAACCGCACACGCGTCCGCACCATGATGCGCCGCTTTCGCACCGCTCTCACCGCGGGTGACCCCACCGCGGCGGGCAATCTGCTCTACCCCACCATGTCTGCCATCGACCAGGCCATTACCAAGGGCGTGCTGCACGAAAATACCGGCAACCGCTACAAGTCGCGTTTAACCCTTGCTTACAACGCCGTTAAGGCCAAGGCGGCGAAGTAAGGCCGTTTGCAGGTTTTCCGTCTCCGCTTTCAGACCGCTCTTCCCTCCTCAGAGTCGAGAAGCTCGAGCAGCCGCGTCTTTCTATTTTTCTCGAAAAGACCAAATCACAAGGGATTGCCCTTACAATTGGCTGGTTCACTCGTTGTAGCGGAGCCGGATATGAGCTACTACGCATTGTTCTATGACACCGTGGATGACTATGTGGCCCGGCGCGCGGAATTCCGCGAAATGCATTTGCTTATGGCCAGAGAAGTCCGCGAGCGCGGGGAATTGCTGCTCGCGGGCGCGTTCGATGATCCCGTCGACCGTGCTTTGCTGGTATTTCGAGTCGATGACCGGAGCAAGGTTGAAGAATTCGCCCGGAAAGATCCTTACGTCGTGAGTGGTCTGGTCAAAAAGTGGGAAGTGCGCCCCTGGAAAGTCGTCGTTGGCAACGAACAACGCTCCCCCGCTGCCAGGGCATCCGGCGCCATCCTCCGCCACTGGTCGGCGCGCACCACGGAGGCGCAGTTGCCGAAGTATCTCGAGCATTTTTCGAAGAGCGTGCTTCCGGAACTACGCCGCGTCGCCGGTTTTCTGGGAGCTACTGTTTCTACTCGTCAGACGGGCAATGCAGTGGAGATTTTCGTCGAGACCAGCTGGCGCTCGCTCGATGCCATCCGCGCCTTCGCCGGCCTTGACCTGGAAGCCGCGGTCGTCGCTCCCGAAGCCGCCGCGCTGCTGACTGACTTCGACCGCCGCGTGCGCCACTCCGAGATCACACTCTCGGACCACACCTAGTATCACCAACCGGCGGAATGCGCCGGTCAGCGGAAATCCTCTAACGGGGTGCCGCCAAGGCTTCTCCGCCAGTTAATTCCGCGATCAAAAACTCCATCACGGCGCGGGCGTCTTCCCTGCCACCTTTCAGCCGTTCATCGGCTCGCTGCAACGCGGCTAATCCCGTGAGCAAACGCGCTTTCGGAATTTTTCTTGCGCTCTCGAGCGCCAATTGCGCCTGCTCCGGGCGCATCGCGAGCGCTCGCGCCGCCCCCCAGCCGTTCGTGACGCCGCGTAGCTCGCTGGCTTCGATCAGCTTGCGGTACATCCAAGTCATCGCGCCCAGCATCTGCAGCGGCTCTTCGCCTTCGCGCAACAGACGGTCCAGAAACTCGAGAGCTTTCTTTCCCTGGCGCGAGGCCAGCATGGCTGCCAGTTCCCAAACCGTAGTCGTTTTTTCCGAAACCACCAGAGCGCGGACGTCTTCGCGTCGAATCTGTTTTCTCCCCGCCGCAAACGTTGCGAGCTTGCCGATTTCCGTCCTGAGCCGCATTAAATCCGCGGCCACGAACTCCGCCAAGTCTTCGGCCGCTCCAGGTTCGAAGGCGACGCCCTGCTCTTTACCCATCGCGCCAGCCAGCGCCACCGCGGCGGCCTGGCGCTCGTCGAGGTTTTCGCCCAGCCCGCACTCTACCACCAGCGCTTTCTCTGTCAGCAACTTTCCCCACTTCATTCTCTGATCCAATCGCAGGGCTTCGATCACCAGCACGGTGAATGGCGCCGGATCATTCAGGTAAGCGGCAAGAAGCTCGACGGCATCATCGCGGCTTTTCTCGCCGAGGCTTTCGATGGCCTCGGCGTCCTCGAGGAAAACCAATTGTACCGGGGAAAGCATGGCCATGGTTTGCGCCTGTTCGAGCGCCGCTTGCGTCTCTCTGCGGTCCGCCGAATATCGCGACACGGCCCAGGGCCGCGCCGCATCCGGCACGTATCTCTCCATCAGCAGCGCCCGGCAACGGTCCCGCAAATAAGGCTCTTCTCCCAGCAGCAAAATGGCAGGGATGGCCTTCCCCTTCTCCAGCCGCGACAGCAGTTCATTCGCCGAAATGCGCGTCATTTAGCCTTGCCTCTCCGGCCAAATCGCAACCGATCAACGCTTGGAGCTCCTTCAAGTAATACTTTAAGTTGGCTCGAGGCTTCCCTTTTCTCCGCTCGTCCGGAGCGGTGCTGGCAGGGCAAATCATTCGAAAGGCTGGAGCCGCTTTTTAGCCCTTTCTAGTAGTTCTCCGTCACCACTGCCACCAGCCGCGCCGCAAAATCCTGCGCCAGCCGGTCGAGAGCCGGATCCTGCTCTTCGAAGAAGCTTTTCACATCGGTCGAAATCTCGTATTGGTTGCGAAACAGAAAGTTGTCCGTGTGATAGAGCAGTCTTCCTGTCTCGCGGTCCTCCAAGCTGACCTCGCACTTCACCGTCACCAGCATCGTCGTGGCCCGCCCCGTGGTGGTGTCAAACAGCAGTGGGACCGCCTCCAGACTGAGCACTTTCCCACGCAGCACCGCGTCGCTCGTAGCCGGGTCGGACACCACGCGATAGGGCGTCTTCGCCAAAAACTCGTGCACCGTCGCCGCTGTCAATCTCTGCTCGATCCTGTAACTTGTGGTCTTATTTTCCAGCGCCGGCACGGCAATCACGTGAATGCTTTTCGGCAGCCCATCACTGCGCCCCGCAACGCGGTAGCCGCAGCCGGCAAGGAGTGCGCTTGCCGCCACAACCGCAAAGGCGGTTCGTCCGATCCTCACAAGAGCTTCTCCGCCAGCCTCACCGCATTCCATGCGGGTAATCGAACATTGTCTGCCGCTCCCCAAAACCACCATGTTCCGTGGACCGTTGGGTCCGATTGCGGAAGGCCAAGCTGGATGGTATTTTCCCCCGCAGCGCTGACGTTGCTTGGGGTGCAGTCCTCGTCTCTTACCACGGAAAACCCAGCTTCCCGACACGCGTTGCTGACCGATTCCTTATCCGCTACCCCAGGATCCAGTTCCGCACAGGCAGAAAACATCACCCCGTAAAACGTTGGCGCGTGAAGCACCTGCAGGGCCGGCAGTACCGCTCTCTGATTCGAGACGCACGCAGTGATCTCCTCACGAAGAGCTTTGCCGACCGCAGCGAGGTTCTGCCGGCTCGCAGGCCCATATCGCTCCAACAGGTTGAAGGCAACCTGGGTGTCGAAAACCGGCTTCCCGACAGATTGCAGGGAGAGCAACCGACCGGTCTGGCTCTCGAGTTCTTCGATTCCCTCCCTTCCCGCTTCGGAGACCGGCCGAAGGAAAGTAATGCTCAGTCTCTTCAGTCCAACCGGTCTCAGCCCGAAGGAGAGCGAAGTGGCGGCAACGGCAGCAGCCGAAGGAATCCAGAAGTGCGTGCCGTTTGGTTGAACTTTTGGACCAATTGGAGTGCTCCAAAACTCATCAAGCTTGGGAAACCAGGGGCTAGAGGGCTGGTCTTTCGTTGAGATTTTGCCCGTAAAGTCGATGGCCACCGCCCCAGCCGCGAGTGCAGCAGCGAGGTTGGTCTCAACAAATTGAGGAGACCCGGTGAAGAAAACGAAGCGCGCGCGTTCGAAACTGCCCTCGTCCACGGGCTGGATCACAACGGGTTCTCCGCCTGCTTCGGTCAGCGTTCCCGCCGCCGCTTCCTCATCCACTAACCGCAAATCCCAGCCGGAAAACTGACCCTCTTCGAGCAGCGTCTTCAACTCCGCGCCGACCAGCGAAGACGCACCGGCAATTACAATACGTTGAGATTCCCTTTCGATCGAAGGCATGAATCACACCGTCCGCGAAGCCAGCCGGTGCCGTGCAAAACGAAGGACATGCAAGATGACCCCAACAATCGCATAGGAGGACGCTATCAGAAACAAAACCGACTCCGACCACCTCCAGATCGCCGCGCAGAGCAGCGCCAGGAGGACCACGGCAAGGGACGGCTGCTTACGCGTCCAGGGGATGTCTTTGAAACTGTAAAACCGAATGGTGCTGGTCATAAGCGCGGCCAAAGCCAGCGTGATACAGATCCACACGATGGACCACCTGTCATCCTGCAGTGGTGCCGGAAAGGCGTGGACCGTTGCTGCAATCACTCCCGCCGCGGCGGGAGTGGGCATTCCAATGAAATACTTCGAGCCTCCCGGAGCCATGCCCTGCACGTTGAAACGCGCGAGCCGCCAGGCGCAACAGACAACAAACGCGAAGCAGAACCACCACCCGAAATGTCCGATCTGTTGAATGAGAGCAGAATGTCCAAACCCCGGCAGGTACTGGACGCCCCAGGCGTAGGAAAGCAAGGCCGGCGCAATTCCGAAGCTGACGACATCGGCGAGCGAGTCGAACTGAACGCCAAAATCGGTATTTGCTTTCAGTAAGCGGGCCAACCGCCCGTCCAGCGAATCGAACAGGATCGCCAAGCCAATGGCTTTCGCTGCGCGGTCCAGATCGTCTCCGTTGCCGGTCAGTGCGACAGCCGACGCATACCAGCCGCAAAGAAGATTTCCAACCGTGAATAAGCTCGGCAGGAGAAAGATGCCGCGCCGGCGAAACCTTTGGCGGCGAAACCGCCGCTCGGTGAAGGGAATCTCGTGTTGGTCGGGCGCCGCGGTGGGAATCATGGCTTGCTCCTCGGTCGAAGCGCCGGGCGCGACAGTTCCTTGCGCAAGGTCGGCAGCGGATTGCTCGCGAGCACGGTCACGACGGCTTCCCCGTCGCCGCCAGATTTGCTTCCGCCGCACTCTTCCCCTCCGACCGATTCGAAGTACGCTTCGCTGGCCACCTGGCAATCAGGCTGGAGCCGCCCTTCACATGCTCTCCTGTCTTCACTAGTATCTCCGCCCCCTTAGGCAGCCAAACATCCACACGGGAGCCGAAGCGCACCAGCCCGATGCGCTCTCCGCGAAGGACTGGTTCGCCCGGCCTCTTCCAAGAGACTACTCGCCGCGCAATGAGTCCGGCAATCTGCTTGAATACCATTTCGCCAGCTTCGGTCGAAAGCGTAAACACGTTCTGTTCATTTTCGAGCGAGGCCCGTTCGCGCATTGCGGCGAGAAATTTCCCCGGGCGGTAATCCAGGTTCGTTATCGTTCCGGAGGCAGGGGCGCGGTTCACGTGCACGTTCCAGATCGCCAGGAAAACGCTCAGGCGCTGGCCGGGGCGCCCGGCGTTTTCCTCTTCCGTTACAACCACCACTCGGCCGTCGGCGGGCGACACGACCGCGCCAGGTTCCGCGGGAATCACGCGATCCGGATCACGAAAGAAAGAGAACACAAACAGAGCAAGGAACACCAATACAGCGGCGGAAAGATACCAATGAAGCAGGAGAGCGGCGCCACCGGCTACGAGCGGCGGCAGCCCAAAGTAATAGCCTTCTTTGACCATGCTGACGCGCGTAGACCTCCGCCTTTTCGCTCGCGTTTCAGCCGAGGCGAGCAAGCATGGCCATTCTACGACAGTTTCCTATGCCGCAAAGCTGGTATTGCTTGGATCCTGCTGCTCCCGCAGAATCCGCGCAGCAATCCGCTCCATTTCATCCTTACAGTGGAGCTTCATCTTTTTCAGTTTGATTTCTTCCAGGAGGTCTTCTGCATTGAGGTAGGGAGACTTGGAGATGCGTTGAAGTTCTAAATCGTACTGCCGGTGCTGCTCTGCCAGACGCCGATAGTCAGCGTCTGCCTGGAGAAGCACGTCCCGAGGTGCCCGCTGCGCGCTTGCCATGCGTTCCTCCTGACGATTTCGTTAATGGAATGTGAATACTACATGAGCGAACGATACCACTTCGCCGAGCCACGTCAAGAGGCAACTGGCAGTATTTCGGTCCGGTGCGCTTTCGCAGGCAACCTCCATCCGCGAAGGCATTCCTCCGGCCGATGCAAGCGGCCGGAACAAACGACGCCAACCAGCAGGTGTCGCGGTTTCAGCGAGACGCGGTGTTCGACACTTTCGGCGGCAAGTGCTCTTCAAAGTAGCCCAGAATATTGGTAAAGACGTCCAAGTTCGTACCTTTGCCTTCGGAGATCGCGTGCGTCCGGCCCGGATACATGCGCATATCGAACTGCTTGCCCAACGAAATCAACCTGTTGACCAGCAGTTCAAACCCTTGGAAATGCACGTTGTCATCTCCCGAGCCATGCATCAGCAGCAAATCGCCGCGCAGGCCGGAAGCAAAATTGATTGCCGAGCTTTGCTCGTAGGCCTTTGGACTGTCCTGAGGCAACCCCAAATACCGCTCCTGGTAGATCGTGTCGTACAACCGCTGGTCCGGCACGGAAGCCACCGATACCCCCACGCTGTAAACGTCAGGGTAGCGGAACATCAGATTGAGCGTCTCGGTCCCGCCGCCGCTCCATCCCCACACTCCGACGCGTTTCGGATCGATGAACGAATGAGTTTTTTCGAGCGACTCGAGGGCCGTCGCTTGCTCTTGCGAGGAGAGCTGCCCAACGTTTCCGTAGATCATCTTGCGCCACTCGCGGCCCCGTAGAGCAGGCGTGCCCTGGTTGTCAAAGCTGGCAACCAGATATCCGGCACCGGTTAAGGCGCGATTGAACAGCGATGGCCAGTGATCAGCCGTGGTCTGTCCGGCCGGCTCGGAATAGACATACACGATCAGCGGATATTTTTTCGCCGAGTCGAAATCCGGCGGCTTCAGCAGCCACGCGTCCACCGTCAGGCCGTTACCCGCATCCACCTTCATAAATTCCGCCGGCCCACCCGATAGAGGCTTCACACGCCCGGCAATGGCGGCGTTATCTATCGTCTTTCTCATCACTCTATGATCGGGCAGGTGCACCACGTCAAAAGCGGGCGGCATATCGAAGGAAGAGTAGGTGTGAAAAGCCCATTCGCCATTCGGCGAAATGGTATAGGAATGTGTACCCGGCAGATCGGGCGTCAGGCGTTCCCACGCCCCTGTGCCGTCCAGCCGCGTGCGGTAGAGGTAACGCTGCGTCGCATTCTCAGGCGAGGCCATGAAGTAGACCCACTTTTCGTCGGGAGTAACGCGATCCGCACTGACGATGTCCGCATCGCCGCGCGTAACCACCTGGGCCTTGCCAGAATCGCGCGCCACACGATACAAATGCCGCCAGCCGTCGCGCTCGCTGAGCGCCAGGAATTCGCGCCCTTGATTGATCCAGGAAACGTCGTGGTTCGCCTCCACCCAAGCCCGATCTTCATCCACAAACAGCGTGCGCGAGGCGCCGGTTGCCGCATCGGCCAGCAGAAACTCGTTCCGGTTCTGCAACCGGTTCATGTGTTGAATCAGCACATGGCCGGAATCCGCCCAGCCCATCTCCGGAATGTAATGATTGTGAGGATCTCCTGCCGCCTGCATCCAAACCACCGGCCCGCCCGCGGCGCTTACGACACCCCCGCGAACTGCGGAATTCTGCGTACCTGCCAGCGGATACGGGTATTCCAGGGTGTGGGGATAGGGCCCTAGGCTCGGATAGGGAATTCCGGTGACGATTTCGCCTCTCGGCGCGCCAAGGTCGTAAATCAGCGTGTACTTTTGCACGCCGCTGATGTTGAACTGCCAGAAGGCAATAGCGCGGCTCTCGGGGCTCCAGGCAAAGCCGTCGCGAATATCGAACTCTTCTTCATTCACCCAGTCGGATGTTCCGTTGATGGTGGTATCCGAGCCATCGTAGGTCAATTGTGTGCTTTTTCCGCTTGCCAGATCTTCCACATAGATATTGTTTGCACGAACGTAGCCGACTTTGCCGTTGTCCGGCGAAAACTTCGCAAACATCAGGCTCGACGCCGGCGCGTCGCCTCCGAGCTTGCGCAGCGCGCCGCTCGCGAGGTCGAGGACCCAATAATCACCGCGCGTGTTCTGGCGCCACACGGTTTTCGAGTTGCTGAACACGAGAACGCGGTGTCCGTCCGGGGAGAGACTGTAATCCTCGACAGGCAGCGGCGTTGTCTGGCCCGCGGGGATCAAACGTTCAGCCGGAACGAAGATTTCTCTTTTACCGGTCGCGGTCGCGTACTTCACGATGTCGCTGCCAATCCCCGATGCAGAGGGTTCTAAGTCCAGATAGAAATCGCCGTTCCCGAGCCAAGTGCCGCCGCGGAAGGACTTCGGCCGAAATTCCGGATTGCCCATCGTGCGCGCGATTAATTTCGCGGCGGAATCCCGCAGTTGGCCATATGCGCTCGGAGTTGTGGCGATCGCTGCCACCAGGCAGGCTGCCATCAGCCGGTGCTTCGCTCGCGCCACACGACTTGCTGCTCGCGATGTCCATCCGCTGTGAACCATTTCTCCTCCCATCCGTCAGATGCGGAGAGAAACAGTATCAGATTCAGGGCCTTCCGGCGTGCCTCGGCAAGGCCATTCAGGGAGAACCGTGGCAAGGTGTGAGCGCAAGGCCGGGTCAGAGCTCTGGGAAGAAGCGGGTAATCGCAAGCTACCTTTCGCGTGAATCCTCGAACCTCTTCTGCATGATGATGGCTGTTTCGACGGGGTCGCGATAGTATCCTTCGCGGCGACCTGCCTTCCAAAACCCGTGCTTTTCGTAGAAAGCGATTCCCGCCGCGTTGGATTCGCGAACCTCCAAATACACGCGGTTTGCGCCGCGCGTTCGAAACTCCTCGACCGCCGCTTGCAAAAGCCTACCGCCGGTGCCTTTTCGCCGGTCTTGCGGCGCCACCGCCAGATTCAAGACTTCCGCTTCCTCGGTGGTCTGCCTCCCGATCAGGAAACCCACGACTTTTCCAGCCGCCTCGATAACCAGACCTAGGCTTCCCTTCCATTCGAGGACTTCTTTCACGCTCGCTTCCGGCCAAAACACTGCTTGCGGCGCTTGGCGCAAAATCTCCGCAACTGCCTCGGCGTCTTCCGCGCGCAGCATTCGCATCGCAGGCCTCGCCCGCTCTTGCCGTAATTCAGTGGCCATGCGCCGCGCCGCCTTTCCAAAAAATCTCTGCGTCGGACCGCCGCACGTAGTTCGCGTTGAGTCCAACGGCGTCGGTCGTTTTTCCCTCCTTCAGCCGTCTAAGGCCGATGCGCCCCAGGATTCCCGCGAGCGTTGCTGATACCTGCTCGATGGACTCACCGCGCTTCTCTCGCTCTCTCCAAGCGCCCTCGCCACTAAGGAGCCAAGCGTCGGACGAAGCCCAAGTGATTTTCTCCTCATTGGCCAGTTCGACCGCGGTCTCGACAAATTTTGCCGGAGCAATCACCATCTCTTCGCCGATCTTGGCCAACCCGGAGCCGTCTTGCCGATAAACTGCTCCGAACAGTTGTCCGCGTTGCGCGTCGACAAACGCCGCGACACGGGACGTGCGACTCGCCTGCGCGGCAAAAGCCTCAAGCCGCGACACACCTGCCACCGGTTTGCCGTACACTTCGGCCCAAGCCTTGACACTCGTCAACCCCACGCGCACCCCGGTAAACGATCCGGGCCCAGCCGCGACCGCATAGCCGCCTACCTCGTCCATGCGAAGCCCGGCCTTTCTAAGCACCGCACTCGCTGCGGGAAGCAGCCAGGACGAGTACTCCTGGTTCGTTTCATGAGACAACACGGCGAGAATCACCTCGTCTCGGAGGACCGCCACGCTCCCCCGCCCATCGCACGTATCTATCGACAGGACAATCACATCCGCATTCTACCGCAACCCCAGACGCAACCAGACCTGCGCAAGATCAAGGAAGGAAGAGAAACAACTGTTTCACCAGTGTTTGGTCGGATGCGCGCCCCGAACGGCATGTTTGGGGGAGCGAATGGTGCTACCTGGAAACCTCCCCGGGCGGCAGCCTCAGCAATTCGGCTGCCAAATTTGGATCGATTTTTCTCTAACCTCTTCATTCCACAGGATATATCCTTGACTCTTACAACACAAGTTCCTATACTCCATTTAGCTTCGTGGGGGGCATCCAAAATCATGGACTATAAGATCGGCGACAAAGTGGTTTACCCGAATCATGGTGTAGGCATTGTGGAGCAGATCAACTACGGTGTGTTGAATGGCAGAACCGAGCGTTACTACATGATACGTATTGTTTCCAGCGGATTGCGCGTGATGGTGCCGCAGTCGAACGCCGGCACGGTAGGCCTACGGTCCGTCATTCGCTCAAATGAATCCATCAAAGTCCTGGGCTTCCTTGAAAAGGGCAAACTCAACTCGCATCCGGACTGGAAGCACCGCTTCAAGGAGAACTCCGAACGCATGCGCACGGGGTCGCTCATTGAAGTGGCCGCCGTGCTGAAGAGCCTCGTTTCCCTCAGTCGTAGCAAGCCTCTCTCCTTCCGTGAAAAGAAAATGCTCGAGCGCGCCAAGTACCTGCTCGTCAGCGAAATGGCCACCGCCAAGAACACCACTGCCGAACTGGCCGAGGTCTTGGTGGTAAAGTCGCTCGCCAAGGCCAAGCTGCAGTTCCCCATCATGACGGAGAAATTCGAATAGCTTTGCCGGTTCTGCGGCAGCGCTTTTCCGAAGCGGGCAAGTTGCTCTTGCCCGCTTTTTGTTTCTTCGGTAGCGGGGAACTTTCCAGTGACGTTGCACGTACCGTGAAGGGGGGAATTTCATGAACACAAGAACATGGCGAGAAGTGCCCGATTCTCGAAAAAGCGTTCATGCCCTCGCACGAGCGCTAGCATTGGTTGTGACCTGTGGGATGCTGTGCTCGGCCTTATCTCTGGCAGCTCAGGAAAAGCCGGACAAGGACTCAGCGAGCGGCAAGGGCTCGCAGGGCGCGGGCATTTACTTCGACGCGGAAGCCAGCGCCAAGGATGTTGGATTGCCTATCTATCCGGGAGCAAGGCCTCATCGAGACAAGGACGAAAATCAATCCTCGGGGAAGTTTGGACTTTGGGGCAACTCGTTCGCGTTCAAGCTGGCCGTCGTCAAGCTGGATTCCAACGATTCACCGCAAAAAGTCGCCACCTTCTACAAGAAGGCTTTGGCAAAATACGGGACGGTACTGGACTGTGGTGCCTCCTCTTCCGAAGCCGGGGACAAAAACGAGAGCCAATCCTCGAACCAGCTCAGCTGCGAAACGGATAAACCTGGCCCAGGCGAAATGACCTTCAAGGCGGGAACGAAGGAAAAACAGCATATCGTGGGAATCCAACCTAGCGGTGCGGGCAGCATACTCAACCTTGTCTACGTCGAGTCGCCGAATGCGGACAAGAAGAAATAACGTTCACCTTCGCGGTGCCCATTTCCCGGTCTGATTCGCTGCCACCGCAAGCGCACTTAGACTTACGCCGGCGTCGCGGAGGGTGCGGGCGACCGCCGCCGCAATTTGCGGGGCGCCAGGCGTGTCGCCGTGGATGCAAATGGTTTCGGCGCTGAGCCTCACTTCGGTGCCGTCGTGAGCGGTCACGATGCCGCGCTCGGCGATGCTGAGGGCTTGTCTGGCGGCCTCCGCCGGGTCTCGGACGAGCGCGTCTGCGAATTTACGGGAGCGCAAGGTTCCATCGGATTCGTAGCGGCGGTCGGCAAAGGCTTCGGCGGCGACGGCGAAGCCTGCTTGGCGGAAAACATCGAGCATTGCCGAGCCTGCGAGTCCAACGAGGACGATATCCTTGCGCAAGCTGTCGCTTTCGGCTCGAGCAGCCTCGCTCACACCATTCGCGATAGCTTCCGCCAGTTCGCGATTCTTCACCGCCTGATTGTAAAGCGCACCGTGTGGTTTAACGTGAACGAGCTTCGCGCCGCACGCGGCAGCAACGCTTGCAAGCGCGCGAACCTGCTCGCAGAGGGAGTCTCGAACCGCATCCAAAGGCATCTTCAACTCAAGCCGGCCGAAGTTCTTGCGATCCGGATAGCCCGGATGAGCTCCAACCGCCACTCGAGCGCGTAGGGCCTGCTCAACGGTGGTTTGCATGGTGCGTTCGTCCCCCGCGTGCCCGCCGCAGGCCACGTTTGCAGAGGTGATCGAGCGCAGGAGGGCTTCCTGCGTGCCGTCGCCAACAGCCTCGGGCAGTTCGCCCATGTCGCAATTGATGTCGATACGCGTCACTCGCTTCGTCTCCCCGGGATTTCTGGGATTCCTTCCGCCTAAGGATTTTGCCGCGATTGCTCGCGCCGCTCGAGAACGACAGAGGCGCTAAGCGATCTTAGATCGTTTCCACAATCGAGTCCTTCGCGGTCAGCAACTTCTCCTGCTCCATCAGCAGCTTGCGCGCGGTTTCGAAGGTCACACGTCTGAAACGAATTTCATCGCGCGGGCGAAGCTGGCCTAGGCTGCCGAAGTCCGCCGAAATGACGTTGGCCATCTTCGCATATCCGCCGGTGGTTTGCTGCTCCACAGACAAGATAATGGGCATCCCGTCAGCGGCGATCTGCACGGCACCCAACGACACGCCTTCGCTAATCATTCCGCCGTGTGCGCCTTCGGGAACGGGCGGGCCGTGAAGCCTGAGACCCATGCGATTTGCCTCTTCGGAAACACCGTAGGTGCCGCCATAAAAGACTTTCTCGGCTGCTTGCGAGAACCAACCCCTTTGCGGGCCGGGGGTGACGCGCAGGATCTTGCGTGGCCGAAGACCCTCCAGGATCTTTGGCGTCACCTTTTTGCAGCGATTCGTACCAAGAGTGCGGTTCGGGCCGCCGTCTGAGTCTCCCGTCTTCAGCACGTCTCCTTTGCGCAAGGCTCTGCCCTGGTAACCGCCGAGACCGCTCAAAAGATGCGTGGATGCGCTTCCGAGAAACGGTTTCACGGCGATTCCGCCTTGTAGGCACAAATAACACCGGGCGCCCGAACGCGTTGCTCCCAGCCGAAGGGTTTGGCCAGGCTTCACTTCGAACGAAGCCCACGGCAGACGATCCGCGCCGTCCAGTGCCGCGCCGAAATCCGAGCCCGTGAGAGCCGCCAAAGCCCCTTCGGGGAACAGAAACGTTCCGCCGAGAAGCGTCATCTCGAGTGCGGCGGCAATTGCGGCGTTTCCCACCAGCCGGTTACCGATACGCAGTGCGACCGGGTCGGCCGCACCGGAAGGCGAGACGCCCATCGGGCCGAAGCCTTCTCGCCCCAAGTCCTGCACGGTTGTGAGCAGCCCCGGCGCCAGCACTTCAATGACCTTCATGCGCGTTCGAACTCCGCGAACCGTTCCCGCGAAACCGGCACAAATCTCACGCGATCGCCGATGGAGAGAAGGCAGAGACCGTCTCTATCGGTCCGAAACATCGCCAGGGGCGAGCGCCCCAGCAATCTCCATCCGCCCGGAGTTTCAAACGGATATACTCCCGTCTGGTTGCCGGCAATCCCTACGCTTCCGGCCGGCACTTTCCTGCGCGGCGATAGCAATCGCGGGGTCACCAATTCTCGCGCCAATTCGCCAAGATAGGCGAAACCCGGCACAAATCCCAAGAAATAGACAAGATAAGTCGCCGAGGTGTGTAGCTCAATGACGCGCTCCGGCGTCATTCCATGCATCGCGGCGACTTCGTCAAGGTCCGGTCCAAACTCCCGACCATAGCACACGGGAATTTCCACGAGCCTCGGCTCTGGCAACCTCACGTTGTTTAGCCGGCCAAGGTATTTGCGGAGCTGTCTTTCCAGCTCCTGGTGCCGCCACTTCAACGCCGCAAACTTTACCAGCAGCGAGCAATACGCCGGATGCAGGTTGTCGACACCGGGAATCGGTTCCTGCTCCAGCAGATGCAGAAGCCTTCTGACGTTCTCGTTTGCTTCGAGTGTGATTTGTTCGCCAAAATAGACGAGCAGCGACTGATCGCTGGCTGGTTCGAATCGCGCTCCGGCGCTCTTCTTCGCGGGCATGTCCGCGAGAGTATACCGCTTCGACGCCGCCAAAAGTCATCCGGTCCAACTGTTCGGTTTTGTCAAGACCGATGATCACTTTCTTCCGGTGAGCTGGCGGATCAGCTCCGCTTCCCCTTCGCGATACGGCTTTCCGTCAGGGTGCAGCACTTCATGAAACCACACCGGAGGCGGCTCGAGGATGTAGGGATGCTGCCACGATTCCCAGGGCAAATTCGTCTGCGTCCTGCCGACGACGAATCCCCAGTTGATCGCTCCCACCTTTTCTTCCTTGGCGATGGGCAAAATCGTGTCGAAGGTGCTGCCCACAGAGCGCGCCATAAACTCCGTGCAGATGACGGGCCGATTGTATTTCTTGAGCCAGGCAACTTCCCTCTTGAAGTATTCGGGCCAGCTGTAGTTGTGAAAAGTCACGATGTCGGATTCGCGTAGTTGAATCTGCTCGAGCTCGCCAAGATGGGATCCATCGGGCGCCTGGTCCACGCAGCAGACCCCGCTGGTCAGCGGCTGCGTGGGATTCACTTCGCGCGCCCATTCAAACGTCTGCGGCAGAAGCACCAGCACGCGCGCCGTTTTATCCTTCAATTCCTCTTTCGCATAGCTGCCCATATTGCGGTTGCCGGGTTCGTTCCAAATGTCCCAGGCCAGAATGCGATCATCCTTCGCAAATGCTCCTACTACTCCTTGCACATAGGCTTTGAGCCGCGGGTACTGCTTCGCATCCCCCAGCGCGACGGCGCCCGGGCTTTGCACCCAGCCGGAATTGTGAACGCCGGGAATCGGTGGGTGCTGCGGCCCCGGGTGCGGCAGAGGATCCCAGCAAGAATCGAAGAGCACAAAGACCGGTCGAATGCGATGTTTCGCTGCAATCGTCAAAAACTCGTTGATGCGCTTCTTGAAACCATCAGCGTCCTGTTGCCAGAGCAAGTCATGCAGGAAGACGCGCATCGTGTTCATGCCGAGGGATTCGGCCCAGCCCAATTCCTGGTCGATTTGTTCCGGATTAAAAGTCGCCTCCTGCCACATTTCCAGCTCATTGATCGCCGAGCGCGGAATGTAATTGCTCCCAATAAGCCACGGCTGCTTTGCGTACCATTCGTTCGCCTTTTGCTCGGTCCATCGCGTCGTCTGGGCCGCGGCCGCGCTCGCCGAACAAACAGCGCACAATAGAAATATGTTCAAAAGAAGCGACTTCGCGATTCTCACGAATGATTCTCCTCGCGTTCCATTTTCCTAGGCGAGCGCGAGGCTTGGGTCAGCATTCAGGGTGACATCCGCAAGCCTGCCCGCCCGAAATCGCGCATACGCGGCCGCCGCGATCATGGCGGCGTTATCCGTAGAGAGCGCTCGGCTGGGAAAGAACACCTCGATACCGACAGGCCGCGCGCGTTCCTCGAATGTCGTGCGCAACTGGCTGTTGGCGGCCACGCCGCCAGACACCAAAACCGTCGCAACCCCGAGTTTCTCTGCGGCGGCCATGGTGCGGTCCACCAGATCGCGAACCACCGCATTTTGAAATTCCCGCACAAGCCCAAGCGTGGTTTTGCTGCAAAGCGGGAGCAACTGGTCGAATTTTCGTTCGCCGCGCGCCAGGGCTTCTTCTCGCTTGCGAATCTCGCCGGAGTATTCCGCATGTTCGCGTAAATGATAGAGCACTGCGGTTTTCAGGCCACTGAAGCTGAAGTCGAGCGGGTTGCCACGGGTCTTTGTCGGGCCGAACTTCACCGGCGCGGGGGCTATCTCGGCGGCAGCCGCCAGCCGGTCAAGAATGGGCCCTCCCGGGTAGCCAAGCGCCAGCAACTTCGCGACTTTGTCATAAGCTTCGCCCGCCGCGTCGTCGCGCGTTTGTCCGAGCCTGCGGTAGCGAAAAAGCGCGCCCGCCACCGGAACACCGGGGTCTTCGGCGTTCACTTCGCAAAGAAGCGTGTGGCCTCCGGAAACAATCAGGCACACGGCAGGCAATTTGGGAATGCGCCGCGCTTTGTGCGCTTCAAGAAAAACGGCGTGGACGTGGCCCTCCAGATGGTTGACCGGCACGAGCGGCTTTCCCAGTGATTGTGCCAGGGTCTTCCCGTAGGTAATTCCCACAAGCAGCGCGCCGACCAGGCCCGGCCCTTGTGTCACGCCGATGGCGTCCACTTCTTGCAGCTTCAGGCGCGCTTGACCGAGCGCTTCGCGGACCACCGGCACGATTTGCCGCAAATGCTCGCGGGAAGCCAGTTCCGGCACGACGCCGCCATATTTGCGGTGCACGTCGAGTTGCGACGCCACGATACTGGACAGAATTTCACGCCCGTCGACAACCACAGCCGCGGCGGTCTCGTCGCAGGAGGATTCGATGCCCAAAATGCGCGTGTTCGCTTCCACGACTACAAGTTTAGACCCTTCAGGTACTCGCGAAACTCCCCGCCAAACTCCCGGTTCTGCAGTGCGATTTCCACTGTCGCTTTCAAGAATCCCAATTTGTCGCCGGCATCGTAAGACGCACCGTCATAAATGTACGCCCACAAACCATCTTCCTGCGCCAGGATGCGCAGCGCGTCGGTCAACTGGATCTCGTTACCTGCGCCGGGCTTAGTGCGCGCCAGGCAATCAAAAATCTGTGGCGGCAAAACGTAGCGGCCGGTGATCGCCAGATTGGATGGAGCTTTCTCTGGCTTCGGCTTTTCCACCACATCACGAATTCGCAACAGCCGCGCGCCAAAGGGCGGCTGCGGCGCCGGCTCGCCATCGATAACCCCATAGAGATGCGTTCTCTCCTTGGGCACTTCTTCGACCGCGATGGCCCCTACACCCGTCGCGGAATACACCTCCATGAGTTGCTTGGTGGCCGGATTGGGACCGGGGATCAGCACGTCACCCAAGAGAACCGCGAAGGGCTCGTCACCCACAAGATCCTTTGCTACCAGCACCGCGTGTCCCAAGCCGAGCGGCTCTTTCTGGCGCGTGTAACTCACCTGCACCATGTCGCTGATCTTCCGCACCATCGCCGCCTGTTCCTTTTTTCCTCTTTCTTCCAGGAAGCGCTCGAGCGTCGGTGAGGAGTCAAAGTGATCCTCGATCGAATTTTTCCCTTTGCCCGTAACGATAATGATGTGCTCAATGCCGGAAACCGCGCATTCTTCCACGACGTATTGAATCTGCGGCTTATCGACGACGGCAAGCATTTCCTTGGGCTGTGCTTTGGTCGCGGGCAAAAATCGCGTGCCTAGCCCGGCAGCCGGCAAAACCGCTTTGCGCAGCTTGCGTCCCGCGGCGCCCTTTCCCTGCGTTGTTTCGGCCATTCCGGCTCCTCGCGCGATCTACTTTTTCTTCGCGGATTTTTTTTCTTTTGCGTCCTTAGAACCCGTTTCTTTCGCTTCCGCGCCTTTGCCCGCCGTTTCCGCGGCTCCCGAGGCCGGCTTATCCGCTTCGCCGCCGCCGGTTTTGTTCGCATAGTCGGTCACGTACCATCCCGCACCCTTGAATTGAATCGCCGGCGCCGATATCATCGGTTCCGCTTTGCCGCCGCAGTGCGGGCATTTCCGCAAATGCGGGCCGTCAACATTTTCAATTTTCTCCGTTCTCCGGCCGCACTTCAGGCACTTGTACTCGTACAGGGGCACAGACGCTCCTCCTCAAGCACTACAAAAAATGAAGTATAGCATTGCTACAGAGCCTGCCGCGACGCGGCGGCGTTTTTGTGGAGCGATCTCCCTGCCGCCGGCGCTCGAGCACTCCCGCGCATGCTAGACTGGTCGCCATGACCGCCAACGATCCGGCCCGAGAGCCACAGACTCCCGCGGGCTGTTTGTACCTTGTGGGGACGCCGATCGGCAACCTGGAGGACATCACGCTGCGCGCTCTGCGCATCCTCAAAGAAGCCGATCAGATCGCGTGCGAAGACACGCGCCACACGCAGAAGCTGCTCACGCACTACGGCATTCGCAAGCCGTTGGTCAGCTACCACGAGCACAACGAACTGACGCGCGCGCCGGAACTGGTGGTGGCCATGGAGCAAGGCGCGAAAATCGCGCTGGTGAGTGACGCGGGAATGCCGCTGGTATCCGACCCGGGACACCGGCTGGTCTCCCTTTGTCTGCGGCACCACATCCTCGTGGTGCCGATTCCAGGGCCGTCCGCGCTGCTCGCTTCCCTCTCCGCTTCCGGGATGCCCAGCGAGGAATTTCTTTTCGTGGGATTTTTGCCTGCGCGAAGCGGGGAGCGGCGACGCGCCCTCGAACGGCTGCGCATCGAGGAGCGCACCATCATCCTGTACGAAGCGCCGCACCGCGTCGCCGAATGCGTGGCGGAAGCGCTGGAGACTCTGGGTGACCGGCAGGCGTGCCTGGCGCGCGAAGTGACCAAGCTCCACGAAGAATTCGTGCGCGGCAAGCTCTCTGAGATTGCCGCCGCGCTCGAAGAACGCCCGGCCCGCGGCGAGATTACCCTCCTTGTCGGCCCCCCGGAGGCGGCCGAGGGGCGCGCACAAAGCGACTCGGCGCAGTCGCTTGCCGCGCGCGTCGAAGAACTGATGCACCAGGCCAAACTGGATCGCAAAGAGGCCCTCAAGCTGGCGGCCAAGGAACGCGGACTGACGCGCCGGGCGGCATATAGTCAGATAGTGGGCGGCCGGTCGGGCGAGGTCCACAGCGGCGAGGAAGGCTAGCCGAAAAGCCCACCTCGCGGGGCGTGACCGAGGACAAGGACGCCGCATCGAAGTAAGCAGTTTACGCGGCCCCAAGCAGACAGATTTCATTAGCGAGGTGTCTCCATGAGTATTTACGGCGGAAAAGAATTGGCAAACGGGTTTCGCACCGTGCGCAAAAACACCATCCAGGTGGCACAGGATATTCCAGAGGACAAATACAGTTATGTGTCCGCACCCGAAGTGCGGAGCGTGGCGCGGATGCTGACGCACGTGGCGATTTCCACGCGAATCTGGGAAGAGGTCCGCAAGAAGCGCCTGACCACGCTTGTGGGCTATGATTTCTTTGGAATGATGGACAAGTTCAACGCCGAGGAGGCTAGGCCAAGAACGAAGGCAGAGATCCTGGAGCTGCTGCGAACGGAAGGTGAGCAGTTCTCGGCGTGGTTAGAGACGCTGACTCCGGAATTCCTGGCCGAAAACGTGACCGAACCCGATGGGAAGAGCATGAAGACGCGCTTTGAAAAGCTGTTGTCCGCGAAAGAACACGAAATGCATCATCGCGCGCAGTTGATGCTCGTCGAGCGGCAGCTGGGAATCGTGCCGCATTTGACGCGGCAATTCCAAGAAATGGTGAAGCAAATGCGCGCGGCCAAGGCCGGCGGATCGGCGGCTTAAGCTCGCCGGAAACGAGCTCCAGCACGGCGCGGCGCGTGGCTACGCGAGCATTCGCCTCGGAATGGTGTTAGCCGATCTGCTTGGTGCGAATGCCTTTCACCGGATGGGTGGTAAGCTCTCCCACGAGACCGAGAAAGCGCGTCATGTGCGGCAATTTGGGGTGGCCATCGAACGCCCCTTCGTCTACCCACTCGGAGTGAATGTAAAAGACCAGCGGCCCACCGAGCGCTTCGTAGAGGTGAATGCGGATGCAGCCAGGCTCCGCACGTGTCGGCGCCAAGAGCAGCCTTAACTCTTCGCGAAGCAGGTCCTCTTTTCCGGGCACCGGCTCGAAATGAACAAACGTGTGAAGCGGCAAGCACCCCTCCCGGAGAAGTATAGCCTACGGTGGGGCGGCAGACGTTGACCGCAAGGGATGCCACTTTTCGGGTGGAATGAGCGCTTGCAGGCTGTTCCCTTCCTCCTCGGGGAGGATCACGTAATGCAATGGAGTGTCAGGCAAACCGGGCCTGGCCGGACTAAGCATGGTGACGATTCCGACGCGTCCCCCGGCGCAGCGAAACGCAAAGCCGATGAGCGTATCTGCCGCGTCATTCCACTCCCGCAGGCGGAGAAGTTCCTGCCAGCGGCGTTCGTCAAGAAAATCGTAGTATTGCTTCACGTGCAGCGCGCTTTGCCATTGTGGCTCGATGGCCACGGTAGCGAGAATCACGAAGGAATGGTCGCGATACCCGCCGTCGCAGACAGGGCAGCCATCCAAAGTACGCCGCAACTCGCGCGCTATCACGCTGCCGGGAGCGTTCTCGGCATCTTCGGCGATTCCGCTGACCTGGACCTCGGGATCCCGCTGGATGAGTCTGCGCAAAGAATCCCGGTGACCCTGCCTATCATCGGCTAGCAGCACTTTCATAAGAATAAGCGTCCAATCTGCCAAGATGATTCCTAAGCACAATCCGAAAACACACGCAATGAAATCAGGCAGGTCCCTGATTTTGCTTGGGGAGAACCTGGTAGGACCGCCCTTTATATCGGCCAGGAACTCGAACCGTTCCAAAAAATGGAAGGCCCGCGGCGGGATGCTTGACGAGTGTGCGAGCGGCCCTCTTTCATCATGCTTAATCTTGGGGTTGTATCGCGGCAACGATCAAGGTAGGTTATCGAGCACCGGACAATTCAGAAGAAAGCCGGGTGAAACCAAGGGAGGCAGTATACATGCTTGACGAGTCGGAAAAGGAGCGTTGGACGCGGCGTGGATTCTTGGGAGCCAGCTCGGCAGCTCTGGCAGCGGGGATGCTCGCCGCAAACCATACCGCGGGACAAAGCCAGGATCCAGCACGCAAAGCAAAGAGCGAGCGAAGCCGAAGCGAACCGGTCCCCAAAAACCCGGCGCTAGATGAGGAAAACCTGGATTCGGTTAACCCGCCACCGACCGATGCGGGCGGCGTGCAAACCTTCAAGTATCCCTTCTCCATCGCGCACAAACGCCTGCATGAAGGCGGATGGTCGCGCGAGGTCACCGTGCGCGAGCTGGCGGTTGCAAAAACCCTCGCGGGTGTGAACATGCGGCTCACCGCTGGCGGCGTCCGCGAATTGCATTGGCACACGGCCGCGGAGTGGGCTTATATGCTATATGGGACGGCGCGCATCACTTGTATCGATGCCGACGGAAAGAGTTTCGTCACCGACGTGAAGGAAGGGGATCTCTGGTATTTCCCGCCGGGGATACCGCACTCCATCCAGGGGCTCCCGCCCGACGGCACGGAATTCCTGCTGGTGTTTGACGATGGCAACTTCTCGGAATATGAGACGGTTTTGCTGTCCGACTGGATGGCGCATACGCCGCAGGACATCGTTTCGAGAAATTTTGTAGTGCCCCGGGCGGCCGTGGAAGTTATGCCCAACAAGGAGCGGTTCATTTTTCAAGCCGAAGTCCCCGGATCGCTTGCCGAGGACCAGCGCAGGGCGGCGGGAGCACTGGGAGCCTCGCCGATCGATTTTGCCTTTCGCACCATGCAGCAACCGCCTACAAAGCGCACAAAGGGCGGCGAGGTGCGCATCATTGACTCGAGCAATTTCAAGATCGCGCAGAATATCGCCGCCTCGCTGGTCACCCTGAAGCCCGGTGGTTTGCGCGAGTTGCACTGGCATCCCAATGCTGACGAATGGCAATTCTTCATCAGCGGCAAGGGGCGCATGACCGTGTTCGCCACAGGAGGCCGCGCGCGAACAATGGACTTTGAAACCGGTGACGTGGGCTACGTACAAAAGGCGCTGCCGCATTACGTCGAAAACACCGGCAGCCACGACCTGAAATTCCTGGAAATGTTCAAGAGCAGCTATTACCAGGATCTGGCGCTTTCCGAGTGGCTCTCGCACACGCCTCCGGAACTTGTCGCCGCGCACCTAAACCTGGACAAAGCGACGCTCGAAGCATTGCCGCGCGCAAAACCGGTGATCCTGCCCGAGTAAGCCAGTCGATCAATGGTTTTCGAGCAACGCGAAGGCCGCCGTGACGGGTGCGGAACCCCGCTCCGGTTTGGAGAATTACGCCATGAGGACCGCGTTGGCAAGGAAGCACCGAATCGGCAAGGTTCGGCTGCTCGAGGGAAGCCACGACTGGCAGCCCCAAAAAAAAGTTCACCGGCGGAGTCCCTCAGGTTTTTACACTTGCCTTGATTAGAGTATCCACCGTATTGTCCAAACCCTGTTCTCGCACTATAGCTGACGCGTGCCTCAAGGAGCGGGTGGCCGACAGCTGCCTTCGGGTCCGTGCCTCCTTGAAACAGTGAATGACCACCCGCTTCGCCAACCGACCGGGAGAGCAGGCCAAGGACTCGCGGAGGGGCCTCAGCCCTGCACGAATTTGTGTCCGAAGGAGAACTCCATGCGCAAGCTCTTGCCTGTGCTGTTCACCGAAGGAGTATTGCTACTTATTCTGATGTCCGTATTCTCCCTGGACACCCGCCGCACCGTCAGCGCGCAGACTTCCTACCCTGACCCTGCCAACGAGCACGCCTGTCCCAGCCAAACGGGTGCGGGCGGGGGAGCTGAGGCGATTCCCGCCTTCGTCGGGCCCGGTACGGACGGCTTCAGCCCCAATCAAAGCCTTTGCCTGCCTCAATTAGCCCCGGTTCCCACAGGCTCGAGCCCTCTAGCTTTCATCGTAAAAGGCGTGGAACCCGGCGACCGCGTCGATTCCCAGGGCACGATTTATGTGGAGTCCATACGTGGCGTGCCCGGCGGTATTGACCTCTGGCGTTGGAGCCAATCAATCGACGGCGTGCCCAACGCGAATGGTACGCTGCCCTTCAAATACGAAGGGCAACCAGACAATTGCGGCATTTTTGGGCTGAGTGGCGGCGGCTGCGTCAATAACACCGGGAGTGCCACAAATCTGGGCCTAGCTCCCGGTGGCGGCGATGCGGATATCGCCGTCAACCTGCCGGATCCCAACAACTCCGCGATTCCCAATCTCGCGCTGACAAGCCTGACGCTCGCGCCCGGGTTCACCGCGACAAACTCCCGAAACCGCGGCGACTCGTTTTTCACCCCGCCCAATGTCGTTGCCGCGCTGATTCCCGGAGACGACCGCATGTGGAACGACGCCGCGAGCGATACATCCACGGTTTATGTCGCGTACCATGACTTGGCCACGTTCAACATCAACGTACAGCGCTCCAACAATGGCGGCCTGACATACATGGCTGGGTTGGGCGAAGCCATTGATGCGGCAACCCTGCCTGCGGCGAGCAGCCTGGCGCCCACCGACAGCGCCAACACCGCGGCACAGATCAAGGTCGAACACAGCGCGTGCCGCAGCAAGGGGAACCTCTACGTCGCGTTCACCGCTCCGGACAGCGCTACGGAGAACCTGAACAGCGGGCCGCAGCGCACCGTCTATGTCGGGGTTTCCACGGATGCGGGCCAAGGCGCAGCTACTTTCACATTTACCGACCACAAGGTCTTCACCAGTCCTCAAGGGTCGCCGGGAGCAACAAACGGGAACAACAATATTTTCCCTGCCCTCGCGGTTGATAACTTCGGCAACGTTTATGCGGTCTGGTCAGACAACCAGAACGTGTTCCTCTCTTCCTCCTCGGATCTGGGAAACACTTGGACCGCACCCGTGCGCGTGAACAGCGGGTCGACCGTGGGCAAAGCCAACGTGTTCCCCTGGGTCGCCGCCGACGCCTACGGGCACGTCGTGGTGACCTGGCTCGGAGCGAACCGCGCCGGCAACTCCAACAACGTCGCCGCGATGCAGCCGTCCTGCACCGACGGCACCAACGATTGCTGGGCACAGTGGAATGTCTATGCGGCCGAAAGCGTCGACGGTAACGCTGCTGTCCCGGTGTTCACGCAGCATGCTGCCAGTGACCACGTCATCCATGCGGGAACCGTGTGTACCAACGGCACCGGTTGTTCCAACAGCGATAGCCGCGCCCTTGCTGACTTCTTTCAAGTAGCTTTGGACACGCAGCACCGCGCCAATATCGCTTACTCGGACGACCACCTCGCCAGCCCGCTTTGCTCGCAGCAGAGCCCCGGCCATTGCGCCAATAACGACCCACAGTCTTTCCGCGTAGCGGTTCCCTATTTCACCTACCAGCTCAAGCCCAACAGAAAAGTCGTCACGACCGGCCTGTGCGCCAGATAGTTTGACCGAGAAAGCAGGAGCCACGTTCCGGCCGTGCGCGGACGCGGCTTGGTGTTTTGCGGGCCGTCAACCTACAAAAGAAGTGCCGTAACTTTTTCCCCGGTGGCCAGTTATTATTCAGGAGAACGATGAAGGCCACCGGACGCCGAGGAAGTGAAAAAGCTCCTCTCCAGAGCCCTGCGCCTGACAAGGCGGGCGCTACAGCATCGGCGGAAGAGCGCCGGCTTGTCGAAGCGGCGCAAAACGATCCGGCGAGATTTGACGCGCTTTACGAATTGCATTTCGACCGCGTGTACGGCTTCGTGGCCGGCCGCGTACACGACCGCGTAACCGCTGAAGACGTGACGTCTGAAGTGTTCTACAAGGCGCTCGCCAATTTGAAGACCTACGAGTGGCGCGGAGTGCCCTTCGCGGCCTGGCTGCTGCGGATCGCAGCGAACGCTGTCATCGATCGCTCCAAGCGGGCATCTCGCGAACATTCTATGCCCAACGACCTCGCCGATCCCGGCGTGCATCTCGACATTCGCGCCATCGAACACCGCGCGCGGTTGTTCCGACTGGTAAGCCAGCTTCCGGAAATTCAGCAACGCGTCGTTCACGAGCGCTTCGTCGACCAGCGCAGCATCCGGGAAATCGCGGAGCGGCTTGGCAAAAGCGAAGGAGCCATCAAGCAACTGCAATTGCGCGCGCTCGAGCGATTGCGAGCGCGAATGGAGGGCCGCCATGCCTAGGCGTCCCCTCTTCGAACAATTAGACGAGGTCGTGAGGGCCATGCTCGTGTCACTCGAGCCACGCCCGGAAAAGGCGCCCCACCGCGACCTTCGGCGACTGACAGCCATCGCGCGAGAGTTGCGGCTGCTCCCGCGACAAAAGTTTCGAGCCGCACTCAAATCCAGTCTGCAAAGGAGAGCATCCATGTCCATGCGCGAGGGTTCGGAATCATCTGTAGCGGCAGTGCCAGCGAGGGCCGTCCACTACATGCGGCCGGGTTTTACCTCCATCACGCCCTACATCATCGTCAACGGCGCGTCCGAGTTCATCGAGTTCTTGAAGAAGGCCTTTAGCGCGGCCGAACGGCTGCGCGTGCCTATGCCGGACGGCAAGTTGATGCATGCGGAAGTGGCCATCGGCAACGGCGTCATCGAAACGGCAGACGCGAATCAGCAGGTTTCGCCGGCTCCAACCGACATCCACCTGTACGTCAACGACGCCGATGCCACGTTTGACCGGGCCCTCGAGGCAGGCGCCACCGCGATTTACAGGCCAACCGACGACCATCCTTCAGGCGATCGCTGGGGCGCCCTCAGAGACGCATTTGGCAATCGTTGGTACATCGCTACACCCAAAGGATGGACGCCGGGACCCGAAGGACTGCGTAGCGTGCAACCGTATTTGCACGTTCGCGAGGCGCACAAGATGATTCCGTTCATGGAAGCGGCATTCGGGGCGCAAGCGGTGGGCGCGCACAAATCGCCGGAGGGAATCGTCATGCACGCTACCATGCGGATCGGCAACGCCACGCTCGAAATCGACGAAGCCCACGGAGAGTATCAGCCAAAGCCCTGCCTTCTGCACGTTTATGTCCCAGACGCTGACGCCATGTACGCGCAAGCCCTGCGGGCTGGGGCCATCTCCGTTGAGCCGCCAATGGACAAGCCCTATGGCGACCGCTCGGCGGGCGTAAGGGATCCCTTCGGGAACAGCTGGTACCTCAACACATTTCTTGGGAGGTGACATCCTCCCCGCCGCAAGCGGCGAGGATTCCTACGGCCTCTCGCTTTGTTTTCCCCAGAAGGCTTCGGTGGGTTCCTCCCACAACCGCCCTACTTCAGCGGAGGACCACGAAGAGGCTTTACTTTTGGGCTGCCCGCCCATAGGTCGTTCAGACACAAGAAATATAGAACAGTTCGGAAAGGAAAAGAAAAGAGTGGCCTTATATCCTCGGCCTAAAAACGCCGAGGCTTTACGGCCTACATGGTAAAGGAAGACATCAGACGCACGGACTAAGTTCAGAGACTGACCGGTGAGCGAAAGAAATAGCTCAGCCAGTGGATTCCGACCGAAAGACCCGCGGGAACCGCGGGCCGGTGAACTGCACGCCCACTAACTTTTCGCCCAACGAAGCGGCATCGCGAACATGGATCACGCGTCCAGACGTGGAGAAGTCTGCATCGCCCCGCCGCGCAGCATAATTCGAGAATGGAATGCGAATCTCGAGGTCCGAACCGATGGCCATGTCGAAGCGTGTCAAGAAAGCCGCGCCGCCGCGGCAAAGATTTTCACTGGAGGTATCTTCCTCAAAGGTGGCGCCGCACGCGTCGCGTCCGCGCACGTGCATGGGCAGGTGAACTTCAATTCTACGTTCCGAGCGTTGCCTCGCAGCCGACCCGCTGCCTGGGCCCATAGGCAGGATCCTCACTTCTGCCGGCCTCCACCGGGCTGGGGCCAGCCAAAGCGGCCGCTCGGCCCTCGAAAAAACTCTCGACGTTCGAGAGAATTTCGCCTGAGGTTCGCGCCGCGTGTACGATTCTGCGAAGCTCGCTGCCGTTCCCCACGCTATGAGTAAACCAGCAAGCGAACTGCTTCATTTTGCCTACACCGTCGGGCGGGTTGGCGGCATAAATCCGTCGATAGTAGTCAATCAGTAACCGGAAGCGGTCGGCTTCGGTGGGGATCGTATAGCGCCCGGTTTCCGCGAACTCTTGCATCTGAAGGAAGATCCACGGGTTGCTGGCCGCTGCGCGGCCGATCATCACGGCGTCGCAGCACGTCTCGCGGAACATGCGCTCGGCATCTTCCGGGCGGCTGATGTCCCCGTTGCCAATGACGGGAATCTTCACCGCTTGCTTCACGGCCGCGATTATCGACCAGTCGGCCCTACCCGCGTAGCCTTGCATGCGCGTGCGCGGATGCACCGCGACCGCTTCAACGCCGATACTTTCCGCCAGTCGAGCGACCTCGACCGCAACGATGGATTTTTCGTCCCACCCCGCGCGCAGCTTGATGGTTAGCGGAATTTTCACTGCTCGGCGCACCGCGCAAAAGATTTGTTCGAGCAGCGGCAGGTCGCGCAGCAGTCCCGACCCGCCGCATTTCACCACTTTCTTCGCGGGGCAGCCGAGGTTGATGTCCACGGCGTCGTAGCCGAGGTCTTCCACCATCCTGGCCGCCTCGGCCATAACCGCCGGATTTGCGCCAAAAAGCTGCGCCGTGATGGGATGCTCATCTTCTTGGAAATACAAATAGCGCAGCGTCTTTGCGGCGCTCCGTGTGATGCCTTCCGAGCTGGTGAACTCGGTCATGAGCAAGCCGCACCCGCCGAGGCCGCGAATCACGCGGCGAAACAGCGTGTCGGTCACACCCGCCATGGGCGCCAGCACCGCCGCCGGGCGAATCGTCAAGTCTCGAATTTTGTATTCCGCAGGAAACATTGCTTTCCTTCACCTGTCGGGTTTCCGCGTCAGTTTGCGCGTTGTTTCCCCGCCCTTGCCGTCGCCTGCTCCTCCAATCAAGTGTAGTTGCGGGAAAGGTCATCCGGCAAGCAAATGCGCCCCGACTTAGGATAGGGCAGGACGGTTATGTTTTGTCGGGAGGCGTGAGCGCGAAATTCTTCAGAAATTCTTCCAGCCGCAGGAATTTACGTCCCAACGCACCCGAGTACGCCGACCACTCGGGTTCGCCGGTCTCCTGCTCGAGGGCCGCGCGAACCGCGGCTAGTTTCGAATCGAGATCGTCAAGATAATGGAAGACCAGGGCCTCGCGAATCATCGGCAGCTTGGGTGAACCAAACTCATAGCGGCCGTGATGGCTGATGAGCAAATGCTGCACGACCGTTTTCAGCTTCGGCGGAAACCCTTCGATAAGGTCAATCGCTCTCGAAACCGTCTCCATTTCCATGACGATATGCCCTAGCAGATGGCCCTCGACGGTGTAGCCGATGGCCCGTTCGTAGCAGAGCTCATCGAGCTTGCCGACGTCATGCAGAATCGCTGCCGTCAACAGCAGGTCGAGGTCGAGTTCCGGATAGTGTGTCGCCACCACCTTGGCCAGCCCGCAAAGGCTGACCACATGTTCCAGCAACCCGCCGAGATAGGCATGGTGCATAACCTTCGCCGCGGGTGCGCGCCTGTACTTTGCCGCGATCGCCGGTTCGTTGAGAATGCCGGTGACCAGCTTTTTCAGCCACGGATTCGAGATGAGACCGGCATACTCCAGTAACTGCGCGTACAGTTTTCCAACATCGGCCTTGGTTTGCGGCAAAAAATCCCAGAGGTCAATTTCTTCGGGCTTCGCCAGGCGCACCTGGATCACCGAAAGCTGCGGCCGGTTCTTATAGATTTCGACGCGCGCCTGGACTTTCACGAAATCTTCTCGCTGAATGCCCTTTGCCGCCGCTTCGAACTGGTCCCACATACGCGCTTCGATGGTCCCGCTGCGGTCGCCAAGCTCCAAGCGCAAATACGGCTTTCCTTCGCGCGTACTGCGAATTTCTTTTTCGCAAACGAGGAAAAATGTTGTGATGTTCTGCTCGGAATTCAGGTCAGAGACGAGCGGAGTCTTCATCGGACGGTATTTTAGCCCAGTTTATCCACGAAGAACCTACTTCGTGAAGAAGGCCTGTTCATTTACCGGTATCTCCAGTGGAGTTCCCGGAACTCGAACCCGACCGCTTGCCGAAAAGCAGGAATTTTTTGTGCCCCTTCTTTTGCTTGCTGACTTCGGGCATGGCACTCACTTCCTGGATTTCCGAGCTGCCGGGACCCGCAACGTCTTGGTAGCCAGGCTTGATAATCACGTAGCTTTGCTCGCGCAGCGTCTTGAGATATTCGCGCATGGCGGGCTCCAGGCGGGCGGTGTACAGTTTGTCCGTGATTTCATTTCTGACCTTATCGAGCGGTTGCTGTCCTTCGTCGTAGTGCTCCAGCACCTGAAGAATCAGGTAGCCCTGCTTGGTCTCTAGCACGTCGGTAAGCTCGTTTCTCTTCATGTTGAAGACTTTGTCTTCGAGCTCTTTGGCAAGTTCCCCGCGCTTGTAAACGCCCAAAAGGCCGCCTTGGTCTTTGGTGCTGCTGCCGGAGTACCGCTTGGCGATTTCGCCAAAGTCTTCACCATCCTGAACTCGCTTGAGCGCTGTCTCCGCTTTCTTCTTCAGCCCCGGTAGCTCATCGGGGCTCTTTCCCTGCGTGCTGACCTCGATCTCGCGGAGCGCCACCGCTTCCGGTCGCACAAGTTCGGATTTGTGCGCTTCGTAATACTTCTTGACCTCGTCTTCGCCAATACTGATGTGCGACCCAACTTCGCTGCTGATGACTTTCTGCGTGAGGATGTGGTTGCGGATATTGTTCTTGAAGTCTTCCCAGTTTATTCCTTCCGAAGTGACCGCCTTTTCCAAGGCTTCCATGCTGTCCAGTTTGTTTTGGATTCGAATCTGGTCGAGCTGCTTGATCACGTCGGCCTCGACGTTCAGTCCCATATCCTTGCCGCGCTGGACCAGCAGCGATTGATCGATCAGTTCGCGCAGCGCATTTTTCCGGCGGTCTCCTATATCGGCCTGTAATTGCTCCGGCGTGCAGTGGCCCTGGCACTCCTGCTTGGCGTCTTCTTCGGCGGTTTGGCGCGCCTTCTCGTACTCGGAGAGGGTAATAATCTCGTTGTTGACGCGCGCAATGATTTCTTCAACGGTCTTGCCGGCGGCTTCCGGGTCAGCGGGCAGGGTCGCTTCTGCCCCTTTCGGCTTTGCAGCCGACGGAGGCGCAGGCTTCCCCTGAGAAGCGGCAGGCTGAGGCGACTGCGAGCTGGACTCCGGCTTCTCCGGAGACTGGCCGGCGGCAGGCAGGGCCGCGAGCGCCAGTGCCGCGCAAAGCACCACAATGGCATCTCGTTTTCGCATCAATATCCTCACCGGATGAGTTTAGCTCTGCCCTTGAAGCCCAAGCAATACGTTTCTCAGCACCACCGGGACCGGTTCGCCGCGCTTCAATTCGATCCACAGCACGCCGCTCGGATCGGGCTTGATGCCGGCGCGTGAGCGCACCACGGTTACGAGCCTCGCGGGATCGACCGTGGTCTCGGTGTGGAAGCGCACCGCAATCCGGCTGCCTTGACGCTCGACCGAGGAGATCCGCAGCCGCTCGCACAGGGATTTGAGTAGAGCATAGTCCAAAAGGTTTTCTACCGACGGAGGAAGAGCGCCAAAGCGATCTTGCAACTCCTTGCGAACGTCGTCCTTTTCCTCCTCGGTGCCGATGGTCGAGATGCGCTTGTAGGTTCGCAGGCGAAGGTTTTCGCTCGGGATGTATTCCTGCGGAATGCGCACATCCAAGCCCAGGCTCAGCGTCGTCCGCAAGTCCGGGGCGGCTTCCTCGCCTTTCAGTTTGGCCACCGCGCGCTCCAGCATTTGGCAATACATGTCGAACCCGATGGCCTCGATGTGGCCATGCTGCTGGCGGCCAAGCATGTTGCCTGCGCCGCGCAACTCCAGGTCGAGGGCGGCGATGCGGAAGCCCGCGCCCAGTTCGCTGAATTCCTTCATCGCTGCGAGGCGTTTACGCGCGATGTCGGAGAGCGTGGTTTCAGGCGGAACCAGCAGATAGGCATAAGCGCGCTGGCTGGAACGACCCACGCGGCCTCGCAGTTGGTAAAGCTCGGCGAGGCCCAAGCGGTCGGCGCGATTGATCAGGATCGTGTTGGCGCGGGGAATGTCCAGGCCATTTTCGACGATGGTTGTAGCCACCAGCACATCGGCTTCGTCGCGGATGAATTTGAGCATCACGCTTTCCAGTTCTTTCTCGCTCATCTGACCGTGACCCACGACCACGCGCGCCTTGGGAACCAGGTTTGCGACCATGGCCCCGAGTGAGTAAATGGATTCCACGCGATTGTGGATGAAATAGACTTGCCCGTCGCGCGCCAACTCGTTCTCGATGGCGCTGCGCACCAGATCTTCCTTAAAGGGCGCGACCGCGGTTTGAATCGCCAGGCGGTCCCGCGGCGGCGTTTCGATCAACGACATGTCGCGCAGCCCCACCAGAGACATGTGCAGCGTCCGCGGAATCGGCGTGGCGGAGAGCGCAAGCGCATCGACATTCTTGCGCATTTCCTTCAGCCGCTCTTTGTGCGCCACTCCGAAGCGCTGTTCTTCGTCGACGATGAGCAGTCCCAGGTCCGCAAATTTCACGTCCTTCGAAAGCAGGCGATGCGTGCCAATCACAATGTCTACTTTCCCGGCTTCGAGATCGGCCAGAACCTTCTTTTGCTCAACCGCGGTACGGAAGCGGCTCAGCAATTCGATGCGCACGGGAAAGGCGGCAAACCGTTTCTTGAAGGTTTCGAGATGTTGAAAGGTAAGGACCGTCGTCGGCGCGAGAACCGCGACTTGCTTGCTATCCATCACGACTTTGAAGGCCGCGCGCATCGCTACTTCCGTTTTCCCGTAGCCCACATCGCCGCAGAGGAGCCGATCCATCGGCTCGCTTTTCTCCATGTCCTTCTTGATGTCGCTGATAGCCGCGATCTGGTCCGGCGTCTCTTCGAATTCGAAAGCATCTTCGAATTCGCGCTGAAAATTGCCGTCCGGCGAAAACGCAAAGCCCGGGGTGGTTTTCCGCTGCGCGTACAACTCGAGAAGCTGGTCCGCCAAGTCTTCCAGCGATTTGCGCACGCGCGTCTTGCGCGTGTTCCACGCCGTGCCCCCGAGCTTGTCGAGCTGCGGATGCGCGCCTTCGAGCACCCGGTAGCTTTGCACCAGGTCCATGCGTTCCAAGGGAACGTACAGCCGCGCATCCTCCAAATAGCGCAGAAGCATGAACTCGCCGCGATGCCCGTCCGACTCGATCTGGCGAAGTCCTTCGAATTGCCCGATGCCATGGTCCACGTGCACCACAAAATCGCCGGGTTTGAGCTCGGCAAAATCGCTGAAAAAACCGGAGGTACGGATTTTGTGGCTGGGGCGCTCGACCGTGGGCGTGACGTCAAACAGGTCTGCATGACCGTAGAGGGTCAGATTCGCCCGGGGAAACGTCACGCCTTCCGCAAAAGGCGCCCGAATGAGCAGCATCCCGGCGGACTCTTGCGCGCCCTCGGCGGTAAACCCGGCGGCCGCCTTCTCGGATTCGCCCAGCACATAGGGCACTTCGTACTCGCGGCAGATGTCCGCAAACCGTTCGATCTCTCCGGTGCTGGCGGCGGTCAGAAACACGCGGCCGCCAGCCGCCAGCTGCGACTTCACATCGCCCATGCAAGCGACCACATCGCCGTGAAACCGCGTACTCGGGCGGGAAGCGACTTCGAATTGCGGCGTCGAGCCGATGCTCAGCGCGAGTTGCTCAAGATGAATTTGCGAGGTCTTCCCAAGCGCTGCGGCCGTCTGCTCTTCGCTCCAGAAATAGTGAGAAGCCGGCGGTGAATTAGCACGGCCGTGACGTTCGTAAACTTCCGTCGCCACGGCGAGGTGCTGCCCGGCCCCTTCGCGCAGACTTTGCGGCTCGTCGAGAAACACTATCGGCCGCAGCGAGCTCTCGGCCAGTTCGAAAAGAGAAGCCGAGCCGGGTTCTCCGGAGGGCCCAAACGCCGGGGCGGATTCCCAATTCAGGGAGCCTTCCGCATCCCTGTTTTCTGGGGCAGGCACCGCCCACTCGGTCAACGGCAGCAGCGTGGTTCGAACCACCGGCGCAATCGAACGCTGTGTCCGTGCGTCGAACTCGCGCACGGATTCCACCGTGTCGCCCAGCAACTCGATGCGCACGGGCCGTGGCGCTTCCGGTGAAAACACATCGATGATGCCGCCACGCACCGCGAATTGCCCGGGCAGCTCCACCATCTCCGTCCGCGTGTAGCCCACCGAGCCGAGATGGGTGATCAATTCCTCGTGCGCAATCTCGCTGTCCTTCGCCAGAGTTTTTGTCAGATACAGGTAGGCGGCCGGATCTTGATAGCGCCAGAGCGCCGCAGCCATCGGCGCAATCACGAGAGAGATTTGTCCGTCGGCTAGGCGAAACAAGGTTGTGGCTCGGCGCTCCAGAATGTCGGCGTGCGGGCTTTGCGATTCCCACGGCAGTCGATCAAAAGACGGAAGGGTGGCTACGCTGCTCGCAGCTCCGGAAAAAATGGTTGTGAAGAAACGAAGCGTCTCCGCAAGTGCTTCGGCGCGCCGATTCGAACCGGTCAGGAAAAAAGCGGGGCGCCGCAATGCGCTCATGAGGTAAACGGCAACCAATGCTTTCGCAACATCGTGCAGGCCCGTAATCGAAACGACGCCCGCGTTTGCGCGCAACTCCCCCAATGCGCCTTCCATCGAAGGGTGGCGCAGCAATGCTTCTAACCTTTCGCGGGCTGCCGGAAGTATCATGCTTGGACGATCAGGAATCCGCGCGCGAGGCGCGCCGCCCTTTTAGCCGAGGCTTTTTTGCGAAGCCTTCCCGAATCTTTTCGAGAATCGCACTGGTCGAATAGCCCGGGACAAAGGGAAGGGAGACGACGCGGCCGCCCGCCGCCTCCACCTCCTTGCGGCCGACAATCTGGTCATCGGGCCAATCGCCGCCTTTCACCAAAACATCAGGAAGCAAACGCGAAATCACTTCTCGCGGAGTCGGTTCATCGAAGATCACCACGGCATCAACGGATTCCAACGCCGAGAGAATTTCGGCACGCTCGGCCTCTGGAATCACGGGCCGCGTCGGCCCTTTCAATTGCCGCACGCTCGCATCGCTGTTCAGCCCCACAAGCAGCACATCACCCATCTGGCGCGCCTGCTCCAGGCCGCGAACATGCCCCGGGTGCAGCAGGTCAAAGCAGCCGTTGGTGAAGACCACGCGGCGCCTGGCTCGGGAGGCCGGGCCATTGCGTTTCTCGCGGCCAAACCGCAAAATCGCCTCCTCTAACTTCATGGCTTTCGAAGGCAAGGGATCCCCGTGTAGGCACTGAAAAGAAATCGCGGCCACGCCTGAGTCTCCTATTTTATCACGCGCGCGAGACGCGCCGCCTCCGGAGCCCGTCTTTGACCATGAAATCACGAAAAACACGTGCCATGGCTGGAATTCTTCTTGTCGGCGCAGGTTTCTTGCTGGCATCTTTAAAACCTTATCGTGAAAAGACGTATCTCCTTCCCGCCGGCGGCTGCAAACTAGAAACCACCATCTTCGACAAGAAGGATGCCGCGCCGCAAGGAACGGTAGTGCTCTTTCCCGGTCTTGTCGCGAACAAAAAAGTCATGGCTTTTCTCGCTGGCGGATTCGCTGAGCAAAACCTGCGCGTCTATGTTCCGGACTTGCCAGGACACGGCCACAGCCCCGGCCCCTTTTCGCCGCAACGCGCCGAAGATTGCGCCGAGGCCCTTGTCTCCGGTCTGGTGTCGCGCGGGCTGGCCAATCCCGGTCGAACCATCCTGGCCGGTCACTCCATGGGCGCTGCTATCGCTCTGCGCGTTGGCGCAAAGGTCCCGGTGGCCGGAGTCGTGGCCATTTCTCCGGCACCGATGCGAGCCGCGCACGGCGTGCAGCCAGAAATGCTGCTGTATCAGGACCCTGGGCCGATGGCGCAGCGGTTCTTAGTCGTAAGCGGCGGGCACGAGCCGGAATCCATGCGCGGTAATGCTAGGGACCTGGTTGCCGTTGTGAACAACGACGCCGCCCAGTACCTCGTCGTGCCCAGCGCCACGCACGCCAGCCTGATCTTCAGTAGCACCGCCGTCCGCGCGCTCCAGGACTGGACGGCAAAGGCCTTCGAACTCCAAGGAACGCCCGGAATGCCATCGCACAGCGAACTTTACGGCGCGCTCGCGGGATTCGCGGGATTGCTCTTGTTGGCCAGTCCTTTCCTGCGCGAGATCACCGGAAAGAAACAGACTGGCGAAAAAGAAACGGCTACGGGAAATTCCTTCGCCTGGACCCGTATGCTTCCCGAATTTGCAGTGGGAGCCGTCCTCGTCGTCATCCTGCTGCGTTTCTGGAATCCCCTGCACGCGATTCGCTTGTATGAGGGCGATTACCTCGCAGGCTTTCTTTTGATTCTCGGCATCGTGCTGGCATCCTTGCACTGGAGATCCTTGCGCGAACAGTTCTCTCGCTGGAAGTCAGGATTGCTCGTCGCCATTTTCGCAGCCCTGATTCTGTTTCTCTTGTTCAGCGCGTGGCTCGAGCTATCCATCTATGAAGCTTGGCTGACGCCGACCAGGTGGGCGCGCTTCCCTTTTCTTCTGCTTGCATTCCTTCCCTACCACATTGCGGAAGAAATCTGTCTCGGCCCCGCCGCCGACGCGAGCCCGCGCCGCCGCTTCGTTGCCGGATTGTCGCTACGAGCGGCGGCGTGGCTGGCCCTGGTCATCGGCCTCTTGTATTTCCACAGCGGCGAAATCCTCATGGTGCTGCTTTTGCCCTATTTCGCGCTGCTCCACCTGCTCGAGCGCAGGGGGATGGACATTGTGCGACACGAGACCGGCTCGGCCGCCGCTGCAGCGGTATTCGGTGCTATACTCCTGGCTGGTTTTTGCCTGGTGATCTTCCCCGTCACCTGAGGACGTTTTACCCGAGCAGCCCCTTGTCGGCAGCCGTCGGGGATTCGTGTGAGGGATTCGTTCGGGAGAGGAAAGTGCAGGGCCGCGGCGAAAAACAGGTATGGCGCAAATTGCAATCATAGGCGGCGGGCCCTCCGGGGCCATGTGCGGCGAGCAACTTGCTCGCGCGGGTCACCAAGTAAATCTCTATGACGAGCACCTCGCGTGGGAAAAGCCCTGCGGTGGCGGCCTCACCCACAAAGCCATCCAGTGCTTCCCGTTCCTGCTCGACAATTCCTATCCGAAAAAGCTAGTTCATTCCGTCGAGCTGATCAGCAGCCAGGAGCATCGCGCGACGCTCGAAATGCAGCATCCCATTGTGATCTATTCGCGAAAGGTGCTGAACGGCCTCTTGTTGGATCGCGCACAGGCCGCCGGCTGCAAGGTGCAGCGGTCCCGCGTGTTGAGCGTGGACATCGAAAGAACCAAGCCGCGGTTCTCGGTCGAAGGCGAATGGCACGAAACCGATTTTCTCGTCCTCGCAGCGGGGGCGCGCAACCAACTTGTCCCGGGCAGCCGCGCGCTCCAGCGCGACGAGTTGGAAATGACGCAGGGCTACTTCGTGCCGCAGAACGCCGACTCCATCACCATCAAATTCCTGCCGCAATTTGAAGGCTACATCTGGTCGTTCCCGCGCAGCGATCATCTCTCTGTCGGAATCTGCGGCAGCATGTCCTCGCATACCAGCGCGGAGCTTCGCGGGCATCTGCAAACGTTTGTCGAGAAGCAGAACCTTCCAACGGAAGGCGCAAAGTTCTACAGCCACGTCCTGCCCTCGCCGCAAGAGCGCACGCTTTCGCAGCGCAACGTTGTCGGCAAGAACTGGGCGCTGGTCGGCGACGCCGCCGCCTGGGTCGATCCGCTCACTGGCGAAGGGCTGTTCTACGCAATCCGCTCCGGCGAGCTTCTTGGCCGTTCGCTGGCGCAAGGCTGCCCGGAGAAATATCCGGCCTGGATCAAGGCCGCATTCTCGACCGAGCTGGAATTTGCCGCGCGCATCGTCCGCCGTTTCTATCGCGGCTCTTTTCTCGGAACCGCCGTAACCACGCGCATGGTGCAATTCATCCGACGCAGCCCTGTTTTCCGGCAATTGATGAGCGACCTCTTCAGCGGCACTCAGGACTATTCCAGCCTGAAGCGCCGCCTCTGGGGCCACCTGGGCGTCACCATCAGCGATTTCATCGCTAGCGTGCTGAACCTCGACCGCCCAGCCCGAGCGCATGCAGGCAATACCGGCGCCGTCGGTGATTGAGGCGAATTGCCGACGGTCGAGGGGCAGGCTTTAGCAGATCCGAAGCAGCGCTAACGCAACAATTTGATTGGATTTGGCCATGTAGTTATGTCCGCCCGTCCCGCATCCAACAGCGAGGGCTGGGCTCCCGACGAATGAGCACTGACAGCAACCCCAAAGCGGTATCCAAAGAGAAGAAGCGCGAGAACGCGTGGAAGAATCTTCCCGACGTTTGGGCGCTCATGAAGCCGCGCCGCGGCCTGCTGATCCTCGGCTTCCTGTTAATGGCCGTCAACCGCGTCTCCGGTCTCGTGCTGCCCGCTTCCACAAAGTATTTTGTGGACAACGTCGTCCTCCACCACCAGATCCATCTCCTCACGCCGCTCGCGCTCGGCGTGCTCGCCGCGACGATCATTCAGGGCCTCACGTCGTTCAGCCTCACGCAGTTGCTTTCCAAATCCGCCCAGAAGATGATCACCGAACTGCGAAAGCAGGTGCAGGCGCACATCGGCCGCCTGCCCATCTCGTTTTATGACGCCAACAAAACCGGCGCGCTCGTCTCGCGCATCATGAGCGACGTGGAAGGTGTCCGCAATCTCATCGGCACCGGGCTGGTCGAGTTTGTTGGTGGCCTGATGACCGCGGCCATCGCCCTGGTGTACCTGATTCACACCAGCGTGGAGATGACCGCCGTGGCGTTCGGCATCCTGCTGCTTTTCGGCATCGGCATCAGCCAGGCGTTCAAAACCATTCGCCCTATCTTCCGCGCCCGCCCCAAAATCACCGCCGAAGTCACCGGCCGGCTCACCGAATCGCTGAGCGGCGTGCGCGTGGTGAAGGGCTATCACGCCGAGCAGCGCGAAGAAAAGGTTTTCTCCGCGGGCGTCGCACGCTTGCTCCAGAACGTGCTCAAGACGCTGACCGCCACATCGCTAATGAGCCTCTCCGGCGCCATGCTCTTGGGCACCGTCAGCGTGCTGATGATGGAGTTAGGCGGCCGCAAGATGCTTGCCGGAGCCATGACTCCCGGCCAGTGGTTTGCCTACAGCGCCTTCCTGGCGTTTCTCATCGCGCCGGTTTTTCAAATCGTTGCCATCGGCACGCAAATCACGGAAGCCATCACCGGCCTCGAGCGCACGCGCGAAATCCTCGACGAGAAGCCGGAAGACGAAGCCCCCGGCCGCACCGTAACGATGCATCGCGTCAACGGTCTCCTGGAAGTCGAACATGTCAGCTTTTCCTATGAAGCGCCCAAGGAAGTACTGCACGACATCAGCTTCGTCTCCCAGCCGGGAACCGTAACCGCATTCGTCGGCCCTTCCGGAGCGGGAAAATCCACCATCATCGGCTTGATTGCCGCCTTTTACGTCCCTTCGAGCGGCACCATCCTGGTGGACGGCGTCGACCTGTCGACCGTGCAGCTCAGCTCCTACCGCACGCAGCTCGGCGTCGTGTTGCAGGAAACGTTTCTGTTCGATGGCACGATCCGCGAGAACGTGGCCTTCTCTAAGCCGAACGCCACGGAAGAAGAAGTGCTCGCCGCTTGCCGCATCGCGCGCGTCGATGAGTTCGCCGAATCCTTTGAGAAAAAATACGACACGGTGGTCGGTGAGCGCGGCGTAAGGCTTTCCGGCGGCCAGAAGCAGCGCGTTTCCATCGCGCGCGCCATTCTCGCCGATCCGCGCATCCTCATCCTGGACGAAGCCACTTCGAGCCTGGACTCGGAATCCGAGGCGCTGATTCAGGAAGGCTTGCGCTACCTGATGCGCGGCCGCACCACGTTTGTTATTGCGCACCGCCTCTCCACCATCCGCCGCGCCGAGCAAATCCTCGTCGTGGAGGCCGGCCGCATCATCGAGCGCGGCACGCACGAAAGCCTCTATGCGCAGGGCGGCCGCTACTACGACCTCTACACCAAACAGCACGCCGTCGAGACCAATCTCTTCCTGGCGCCCGGCGAAAGCACAACCCTGGAGGAAGCCGGCGAATCCTCCGGCAGCGCCAACGGTCGCGGTGGTTCCGGTGTCCCGGACGCCATCCGCATCCTGCGCGGCCAATCCAGCTAACGCGAATCCGGCACTCCGCCCTCATTCTGCCCAAAACGGGCACACCGCTTGGGAAAATCGCTATTCTGGTCCAGGCAACAAAGGAAGGAATAAGCCGCGCCCGGCTCGGAACTTCGATCGCCCTTGGTGGAGAGGAAGGCGAGCGGTTAGGTGGGGTTGTGTTTGTATCCTCCGCTCGCCCTCGCTCATCACTGCAAACCCGTTGCTTGCTCGAAAGGCAAAATCCTCTTTCTCATCGTGCGCAGCCATCGCGGCTTCGGCTAGTCGCGTACCTCTCTGGAGCCAAGGACGGTTAGTCTCTCCCGATGACGCATCCATCCGGAGAATTCGCCAACGGCTGCGAGATCGCATGGTAATCACTGCCAAGGGACTGAGCAGAACTTCCCCAAGCCTCTTTGTCGAAGTGATGTGTTTCTTCATCTTCTCTGTATCCGTCATGTCCGGCTTACCTCCAGGAAGTGGCAATCCGTTCGACCTACCTGGATTCAGGATTGAAGATCTGTCAGCAATCGAAACATGCGGTGAAGGGATCACCGCCAACAAAATGACTCGACGATGCCGGGGAGCCAGCCGAGTTTTATGCCATTCCCCGAATACTGTCAATAGTACTTCTTACTTCGTTATGAAGAAACCGCGACCATCTCCAGAATGAGCAGGGTTCGATCGCTGCTATTGGCTTTGATTCCGCGCCCAGAGCCGGAAAGTTCTTCGTGCGCCTGTTCCTCCGTTTCTTGGTCCAAGGCCTCGAAGTCGTATCCAGTCAAGTTGAGATCGACAGAATCGGAGTCGCCCGCGAGTTGAAGGGAGATGCCCGTGTCGAAGAATCGCACGAGCGTGCAATCAAAAGCAAACTTGCCATCAGGCGTGGACAGCAGAATACGCAAGGGCGTCTGCCGGTCATGCCACTCCAAAAGGTGCGTCAAAACGTCGGATAGCTTCAGCATCGCGGACACTGCCGGTTGTCCCCGGGCCTACTCATCTGGCAACTCGGGGAGACCAAAGGAACTTGATATGACCCATCGGGGGGCCTTAGCCTTCTCAAACTGGCGCAAGGCAACGGCAGGTAAGGTGCCGGGCCGGACTCATCGCCTTCGGCTCTAAAATCGAGTGGTTCCCACGGCCTGATGTGCGGTTCATCGGCTCTGCCGAAGAATGCTTGGGTTCCGGGCTTTCCAATCCAAAGACATGTGCCGTACAAGAAAACCTGTTGCGAACGCGGACTGATAACCATGGCGGCTAAGGCTCGGTCCATATCTGGCACCACCTGAGCGGCCATCGGCCCCCGAATGGGAGGTGTTACGGCACGTGGCCACACAAAAGGGTCCTGCGGACGCTGAACCGGGCTCCGCTGACCCGCGAGGGCGTGTCCTCCAGGAACCAGAGAACTCTCTCCTACCCATTCTGTCGACCGCTTGCCCGCCGCTCCAGTTCCTCTTTGGCACAATGTGTTGCGGACATTAGCTGTTCACCCGTACAGGTCACCGTGCGATTCATGCAAAGAGACTCTTGTTGGCCTATCGGGCGTCCGCCTAGTTTCCGTGCTGGCAACCACTTCCCGACCTGGCCCGAGAAGCATTAGGCACATCTGGGTGGGCTCTCGATGATCCGCCAAGAAGAGCCCCGGCAATGGCTAGAAGCTAGGAGGAGGCGGCGTTCAACGAGTCCACCGGCCCGCCAAACCGGATCGCGCCAATTCCTATTCGTACCGCAACGCCACCAGCGGATCCACGCGCGTCGCGCGGCGGGCGGGGATGTAACACGCCAAAAGCGCCACAAACACGAGGATCAAGACAACACTCCCGTAGGCCCACGGATCATAGACGCTCACGCCAAAGAGCAAACTGGAAAGTTGCCGTGTCAAAGCCAGCGCTACGAGGATTCCCAGCGCAAGGCCTGCGCACGCGAGTTTCAGCCCCTGACCCACAACCAGTCCCAGCACGTGAGACCGCTCCGCGCCCATGGCCATGCGGATACCGATTTCGCGGGTCTGCTGCGTCACCGAGTAGGCCAGGACTCCATACACTCCTACCGCCGCCAGGACCAACGCCAGGCCGCCGAACAGTGCCAGCAGAGCCGCACCCATCTCCGGCGCCCACAGACCCTGATCGATAATCTGGCCAATAGTTTGCACGTTGGTAATCGCCAGATGCGGCTCCAAGGATTGAATTTGCGCACGCACACCGGCAATCACTGCTTCCGGCCTGCCCGTCGTTTGCACCTGAATCGTCGCGGCGGGCGGATAATCCTGCGTTACCGGCAGATACGCAAGCGGCGGAGGGACCTCGCCGATGGCGTTCACCACGCTGTCGCGGGCGATTCCCACAACTTGAAGCAATCCGGGATCACCGAAAAAATGGAACCGCTTGCCGATAGCTTCCTGGTTGGGCCAGAACTTTTTGGCCATGGCCTCGTTGATGATCGCAACGCGCGCCGTCTCTTTGCGGTCCGCATCGGTAAACAAGCGGCCACGGACAAGCGGAATTCGCAAAGCATTGAAATATCCGACACTGACGTCGTCCAGTTGCGTCAGCGTTCCCCGGTAACCGGAGGATTCATCTTCGCCTTCCGGGAAGACCGTTCGCGCCAGCCCGCCGCCCAGCGGGAAGTTGGAGGCCACGGCCGCGGCCTTCACGCCAGGGGCGGCGTTGGCTTGCTCAATGGCGGAACGCAAGAATTGCTGTCCGCGCCCCTCGTCGTAATGCAAAGCGCCCAGGTCAAAGGCCAGCATGAAAAGATTTTTCGATTCGAAACCAGGATCCATTTTTTGCGCGTCGCGCATGCTGCGGATAAACAAACCGGCGCCCACCAGGGCCACCAGAGATAGCGCAATTTCCGAGACGACCAGCAGGCTGCGCAGCCTGTTTCGCCCCCAACCGATCGATCCGCCCCGGCCGCCCATTTTGAGGGTTTCCGCCAAGTCGGGAACGGAGGCGCGGAAGGCCGGCGCCAGGCCAAACAATAGCCCGGTGAAAATGGAGATCGCTAGCGTAAAAAGCAAGACGCGCAAATCAAACGACAAATCAATGTCATTCTGCTCAATGAACGGCGGGCGGAAGGACCAAAGCACGGTTCGCCCCACATACGCAATAGCCAAGCCTGTCGCGCCTCCGACAAGGGCGAGCAGGATGCATTCGGTCAGCATCTGCCGAATCAGCCGCGGCCTGCTTGCGCCCAGGGCTGCCCGCAGACCCATTTCTTTTTCGCGGCGCGCCGCGCGCGCAAGAAGCAGATTGGCCAGATTTGCGCAAGCGATCAAAAGCACCAACCCCACCACGGTCATCATCATCGTGCCGGCAAGCCCAATTTGGTCGTGCACGTTGACGCCCACGGCCGCTTCGGTCAAGGGCGTCAGCGCGATGCTGCGCCCGGCATTGTCTTTCGGAAAGTCCTTTTCGAGCTTCGCGGCGATGGTCTTCAGCGAAGCCTCAGCCTGGCGCAACCCCGTCTCTGGCTTGAGCCTTGCGACGGCCAGGGCGTTCAGAAATCTTCGGTCGTTGAAAAACTCTTTGGCGAACCCGGTGAGAGCCTGGGGATACATGCTGGTGGGAATCCAGATCTGCTCGGCACTGCCGAAAGTAAGTGTCCCTTTGAAACCTTTCGGCGACACGCCGATGATGGTGTACGGCATGGCATTCAGCGTCAGCGTTTTGCCAACTGCATCTTTGTCCGAGCCCAGCTTGTTGGTCCAAAAGCTGTAACTGATGACCGCCACGTTATTGCCGCTCAGCTTGCTATCTTCATCGGGCAGAAAAAAACGTCCGGCGGCGGGGCGCAAGCCTAGCACGTCAAAATAGTTTGCGCTGACCATTTGCCCATTTATCTGCCGGGGCTCCGCGCCCCCGCTCCACGTCAGTGGAGTCCCCAGGAAGCAACTTATTCCCGTGAGTACCTCGTTCTGCTGCTGATAATCCTGGAAGTTACGAAACGACAAGCCCAGTTTCGTCGCACGGGCAAACCCTACCTGCGTCTTGGCGTCAATCGTATCTACCTGGACGAGTTGGGAGATATCCTTTACCGGCAGCGGATCGAGCAAGATGGCATTGACTACGGTAAAGATCGTGGTGTTCGCGCCGATTCCCAACGCCAGTGACAAAACCGCAACCACGCTGAAACTCGGGCTTTTCAGCAACACGCGCGCGCCCTGGCGCAGGTCTTGCCAGAAATCTTTCACTTTTCACCTCCTTGAAGTTTGACGTTTCAGGAGTTCCAGGTGACGTGGGTCAGTTGCTTTTTGCGAGACTCCCACTCGGAGCCGGTAAGAAGGCGCGGGGCAATTTCAATCAGGCGGGGGATGAGCTTGAAAACGCTGGCAGCGCTCCAGGGGTGCCCGTCGCGCGTGCGGTATTCCCGAGCGTTGAGCGCGTCGGCCATGCTTCGGAAAGACACGTCCTGGAGAACCATTTCGGCGAGGAACTTGAGGGTTTGCGTCTCGAGTGGATCGTCTTCCAGATGGCGGCAGTCCGAAGCGATGCGCAGTCCGAAAGGAATCTCTTCGGCGCCGGCCTCGACGGGCGGTTCCGGCGCGCCCGAGAATTCGATTTCGCGTTCCCACTCGAGCGCCACCAGACGCCAGCCCGCATCGTGCATCTTGGACAGGTAAACCGAAGTCGGAGGTATGGCGACCTTCTCTCGAATGCGATCAATGCTTTTCACGATCCACCTCGCGAGACTACACCCAGCCGCAGACGAGCTGAGCAACTTCAGGACCTCTTCGACATTTTATGTAACCGAAAGAAACAAATGACTTAGAAGCGACTTGCGCACCCAGACAACGCGAGGTTTTGTCCGCCTAAGGGATCGCCCTGTCGCGTTCTCGGACAGTTCCGACAAACTGCCGGGGCTCGGTCAGATTTGTGGGTTGTCTTCCGGCCGCGGAGCCAGGATTTCCTGGATCGCCGGATTCTGTATAACAGCGGCAAAGGAAGGATCCATTTTGATCGCCGCCAGTTCCTTATAGCCTTCGTCCTTGGCTTTGCGCAAATAGACCAGGCAGCGATCCAGGTTCCCCGCCTCAGCAAATGATTTCGCGAGCAAGAAATAAAACTTTCCGCGGTCTCCGACGGTACGGTCCTGCAGGATCGATCCGTTTCTGGAGCTGTTGCGCTCGAACAATTGCGGGTCCAATGCCAACGCCTGCCGGAAAGAAGCGATGGCCTGCTCGAATTTCTTGTCCTCAAAGTAGGCATAGGCCAGATTGCTGTAGAGGACGGGCATGTCATTCCGGATGGCAATGGCCTTGTGGTACGCCTTGATGGCTTTGCTGTATTTTTTCCGCTGGTAATAGATCGTGCCGATATTGTTTGCAGCGTCGGCATAAGTAGGGTCGACCTTGACGGCGCGTTCGTAAAACTTCAGCGCTGGTCCTAGCGCCGCCTGCTGATGCAAGGAAATTCCCAGTTTGTTCAGGTAAACGGCGTTTTGCGGGTTTTGTTCCGCAAGCCGCTTGTAGAGTTGTGACGCCTCACGGTATTCCTTGCGCGCCATATACAGGTCTGCCATCTGCTCTTCGGTGAGGTTCGGGCGCACTACGATGGTCGAGGACTGCGTGGGGTTGGGCGGTTGCGCCTGCGGAACATGCGGGGCGACGGTTGAGGCGGGCGGTGGGCCGGGGTTGTCTACGAGGGATTGCGGTCGCGCTGCCTGGGGAATGCAAAGACTCAGGAAGAGAACACTTGCTGGAAACGCCAATGAGGTACGGATCATGGCGAATCTCCCTTCTCCGGCTTGGACTTGGCCTTGTCGGGTTCCTTCTTCTTACCCCCAAAGATACCAAATATTTTCTGCAAGGGGTTCTTTTTCTTGTCCCCGTTCTCAGCAGACGCGTCCCCGGGTTGTCCGGTCGCGTCCGGCGGCCGGTTGGGGTCCGACTTCATCACTACCTGCCCGTTCGCATCCGGTGTCTTGGGTTGCCCGCCAAAGATTTGCGATAGCACTGAACCGGTGGAGGTTACCGTCCCGTGCCCGCCGTGAAGCTCGCAGAAATCGGTTGGAGCCGAGCCTGCCACGTATACTTCCTCGCGCGTTGTCGGGCAATTAGGGGTTGCCAGTTGCAGGGACTCCGGATCGATCACCACCGACTGCACCCCATCCGGAATGGTGAAATCTTTCACATCCCGGTAAGGCGATATGGACGTTGCTTTGGTCATGAAGTCCGCCCAGATCGGCGCATCCGCGACACCACCGGTAAACCCCAGGTCGCGGTTGTCGTCAAAGCCGATCCAGATCACGCACAGCAGGTTGGAAGTAAAGCCCGCGAACCAGCCGTCCCGCGAGGTTCCGGTTTTTCCTGCCGCCGGCAAGCTAAATCCGCGCGCCCGCACGGCTGCGCCTGTGCCACGATTCAGCACGTCCTTTAAGACGCTGTCCACCAGAAACGCCACGCGCGGGTCCAGCACCGGGTGTGTTTGCGGCGTGAATTTTTCGAGGACTTCGCCGTCCGAATTGACCACACTGCGGATGAACTGCGGCTCGGAACGCATCCCCATCGTCGCAAATGCGGTGTAGCCCGCGGCAACATCCACGGGCGTCATTTCATAGGAGCCAAGCGCAACCGCCGGCGTCGGCTGAATGTTCGTCCCTAGCCCCATCTGCCGCGCGATTTGCACGACCCGGCCGTAGCCAATCAGTTCCGCCACTTTTACCGTGGCAACGTTGAGCGAGTTCGTCAGCGCGTCGCGCACGGTCACGCGCCCCATAAACCTCCCGTTGTAATTGTCGGGGCTATACGGTTTGCCGTCGAATTCGAACATCGTGGGTTCGTCGTCGACGGTGGTCGCCGGCGTGATGATGGGCTGGACGCCGTCCACGGCATTGTCGAAAGCTGCCGCATACACAAACGGCTTAAAGACCGATCCCGGCTGTCGGTGCGCCAGCGCGTGATTGAGCTGGCTCTGCCCGTAATCCCTTCCGCCCACCAGGGCCTTGATCTCTCCGTTCCGCGGATCGAGCGCCACCAGCGCCACTTGCGCCTCGGGGACAGCTTCATTGCTTCCCTTCTTCGCCAGCTCGCGCTTCCATTTGTCATATCTCTTCGCGAGCAGCGTGTCCACATTCTTCATGCCGGCTTCTACGGCAGTGACCGCGTCGCGCTCGAGCGCCGGGTCGAGCGTCGTGTACACGCGGAAGTTCTCGCTCAACAGTTGGTTCTCCGAGTACTTGTCCAGCAGGTGGTCTTTCACCATGTCCACGAAATACGGCGCTTCTCTTCCCGAAGTCGACGCATGGATAATCCTCAACGGCGTTTTCTTGGCCTCTTCCAAATCCTCCGCGTTGATGTATTTGTTCTCGAGCATTTGCGTCAACACGCGATCGCGCGCTTGCACCCCGCGTTCGGGATGGCGGTCGGCCGACGAATAGTAATTGGGGGCGCGGATGATTCCGGCCAAGTACGCGCACTCTGGAATGGCCAGCTCCCGCATGTCTTTCCCGAAGTACGCCACGCTGGCTTCGGAAAAGCCGCGAATTCCGAAGCTGCCGCGATTCCCCAGATACACTTCGTTCGCGTACATCTCGAAAATGCGCTGCTTGCTGAAGCGCTGCTCGAGCTCCAGCGAAATCAAAGCCTCGGCCACCTTTCGCCGCCAGTTGCGGTCGGTCGAGAGAAAGAAGGTCCGCGCCACCTGCATGGTGATGGTGCTCGCGCCCTGGTAGTGCTGGCTGGTGTGCCGGAGGTCCGCCCACGCGGCGCCGACGATGCGAATGAAATCAAATCCGCCGTGCTCGAAAAAGCGCTTGTCTTCCGCGGAAAGGATGGCATCCACAAGCGCGACCGGCAGGTCCTCATAGCGCACCGGCCGGCGCTTCTCACGCGCGCTGTCGAAAAGGTTGGTGATCAGTTCCGGCTCGATTTCCGCGGCGTCCATGTCCGGCCCGCCCTCGAGCGGACGGATGCTGCGAATGCTCTTTCCCCGGAATTGCACAGCCAACGCGTTTTTGCCGCCAAAATAAGACCGCTTCGAGGGCCGAACGTCCACGGTGTTGTTTTGCACTGTGTATTGACCGAGCGCGCTGGGGTCGGCCTCCGGCCGGTACCCCACTCGCGTCAGATAATCCGTCAGGTCGTCCGGTCCCCAGGCTTCGGCGGTCGAAATGTGCTCCGGTGCGGAGAAAATCTGGGTGGTATTTTGCAGGATGTTTCCGGACAGGCGCTCGTCAATCATGCGCGAGTACTTGGTGTAGTAGTAAGTGAAGATCCCGCCGGCGATGATGAAAACACCGAAGAGGATGCCAAGAATCGCCAGGCCGATAGTGGAAGTAAAGAAACCTCGTTGCACCCGGATTTGCAAAACATTTCTCCCTGGGCTGGACCTCTATTGTCTCGCAAGGCCGTCCGCTAGGAAAGACGGATTTGCACCGCGCGGGGCTGCCGGCTGGGCATCCCCAAATACCATGCCGAGGCATGCGAACTGCCACTAGAACTTCAGAAGAGCGCTTTGTTCTCGCTGTTCGGAGAAAAATGAATGTCCGTGTGGTACATCAACACATCCACGGGTACGGAGTACTCCAGCGAGATTTTCACCATGGAGTTGTTGGAAACCACTTTGATGTCTTCCCGCTTCGCGGGAATATCCAGGTCCTGTATAGCTTTGAAAATATTGTCGCGTATCTGGTCCTCGGTATAGCGGTTCACGACCGCATAGCGCGCCTGCTCCTGCATCTTGTCGGAGAGCTGGTACTCGTTCACGTAAACCGGCACGACTTTCCACGCGCTGTAAATTGCTAGCACCACAATCACGACAATGAGAATGCCTTTCAGCCTTCCTTCGCCGCGTTCGAACCGGCGCTGGCGCGGTTTCGGCGACGCATCGATGCCTTCCGTATGCACTCTAATCCTCTCTCTGGCCGTCTCGCGGTGACCTGCGCTGCGGTCGAGGGAGGCCAGCCTGACATTTCTCCGTGTAGACTCAACCTAGCACTGAGCGGCAAGCGTGTCGAGAAAATGGCGATGGTGTGTTGCGGGAAAGGAACGGTGGGTCTTGTAGCCCCGCTTTATGGGTAAGGTTTAGATCTGCTCGAGAGACCCTCGTCGTGCGCGGACTCCGGGAGTGCTTGCGGCGCGGAGCCATGACCTCTTCCTGCTTGGGTACACGCTCCGGCCCGTCGCCTCCGAAGCAAGACTCAATAGGCCCGCGCAAAAATCGCGCGGCTCTTCGCCGGCTGGGTGCAGTACACGCACTTCCCGTTGCCGCCTTCCTGCTCCAGCGGAATACAGCGCATCGTCGCGCGCGTTTCTTCCTTGATCTTCGCTTCGCACTCGGGGCTTCCGCACCAGAACGAGTACGCAAAACCGGTCTCCACCGCCTTTTTCAGTTCGTCGTAGTTTTTCGCTTCGTGCGTGTTACTTTTGCGAAACGCGAGCGCCTTGTCGTGGAGAGATTGTTGAATGTCTACCAGCAGCTTCCGGATCGCCGTCGGCAAATCGGCGAGCGACGCACTGACCTTGCCCTCCTTGCCGGGGCGGTCGCGCCGCGCCAGAATCGCCGACTGCTTCGCCACGTCTTTGGGCCCCAGCTCCACACGCAGCGGCACACCGCGCATCTCCCAATCGTTAAATTTCCAGCCGGGGCTCTGCCCTTCCCGCTCGTCGAGCGTCACGCGCACTTCCGCCTTCAGCAATTCCGCTTTCAGCTTGCGCGCCGTCTCGAAAACCGCTTTCTTCTCTTCGTCCGTCTTGAAAATGGGAACAATCACCACCTGATAGGGCGCCAGTTTCGGCGGCATAACCAGTCCCTGATCGTCCCCATGCACCATGATGATCGCGCCCACAACGCGGGTCGAAAGCCCCCAGGAGGTGGTCCAGCAGTGCTGCAACTGGCCGTTTTGGTCCAGATACTTCACGTCGAAGGCTTGTGAAAAGTTCTGCCCCAGGAAATGGGACGTACCGGCTTGCAGTGCTTTTCCGTCGCCCATCATCGCTTCGATCGAATAGGTCACATCCGCTCCCGCAAATTTCTCCGCGTCCGATTTTTTCCCGGGAATCACCGGAATCGCCGCATCGGTGATCGCGAAATCCGCGTAAACGTTCAGCATCTGAATGGTCTCGGCTTCGGCCTCTTCCCGCGTGGCGTGCGCGGTATGTCCTTCCTGCCAGTAAAACTCGAGCGTGCGCAGAAACAGTTTCGTGCGCAGTTCCCAGCGCACCACGCTATTCCACTGATTCATCAGCACCGGCAAATCGCGGTACGACTGAATCCACTTCGACCACATGTGCCCGATAATCGTCTCCGACGTGGGACGAATCACCAAAGGTTCGGCGAGCTCTTCTCCGCCGCCAATCGTTACCACCGCCAGTTCGGGCGAAAATCCCTCGACGTGATGTTTTTCCTTATCAATGAAGCTCCGTGGGATCAGCAGCGGAAACGCCACGTTCTGATGCCCGGTGGCCTTGAACCGCCGGTCAAGCGCCTGCTGCATGTTCTCCCACAGCGCCCAGCCGTACGGCCGCACGACCATGCAGCCGCGCACCGGCGCGTAGTCAGCCAGTTGCGCCCTTAGCACCAGTTGGTTGTACCACTCGGAAAAATCCTGTGCGCGTGCTGGGAGCTTTTCGTCAGCCATAAAGGCTTGCCCGGTCCTCTCACTCGCAATTTGTCGTGCAACGTAAACTTTAGAGCGTATCGGACGCCCCGAAGTGTGTCAACGCACCCAGCATGCATGGCATCCATGCAGCAGGAAGGGGACGATCAAGTCTGACAACTCCAGAAGCGGTCTTGGCATCGCAATCCTCGCGAGGCACAAGACCAGACCCTAAGCTTGCCCCCCCTCACCA
>Ga0209375_1000112_pt1 | contig 71285 bp, 71 predicted proteins | sample GraSoiAngelo_131_FD_185888 | JGI IMG/M metagenome (GOLD analysis project Ga0209375, IMG submission 185888) | Grasslands soil microbial communities from the Angelo Coastal Reserve, California, USA - 14_0929_02_30cm (SPAdes) (version 2) | ecosystem: Environmental > Terrestrial > Soil > Grasslands ...
CCGTAAGTTGTTCGAACCCGCAACCAGAGCGGGCAAGTCGGCTCCATGACCCGCTGTCAAGACCGCATGGTAATGCTTCACTCCCACCTTTGTGTTCTTTGCTGTTTCGCGGACGCGCTCTGGTGCTGCAGGTGAGCAGCTTATCCGAGGGAATTCCAATGGCATCCAGACGCATGCAGGTCGGCTTATAATGTGCCGGGAGGATGAGAAAGATGAGGCAAGGCGTAGCACGGCCCGAGGCCGTCGAAGCGCTCTTTGAGAAACTTCGGATCCGCGGTAGGGAAAACCCAGCATGGCAGCGCCTCGTCATCGCCACGGGACGTGCCCACGAACGCTATCTGCAGGTCCGGGCACCGAATGCGCGGGGTTTCTATCACGGACTGCTTACGGGATACGCGGTCGCGATGAAGGCACTGCAGGGCAAGGTGACGGGAAGGCGGCCCTAGCAAAAACGCGCATGCGGGGTCTGATTCTTCCCCTTACTCCCGCCTCCCGAGACCATCGGGTCTGCGCCTGACCCCGGTATCAGGCGCCTCTAGGGTCCCAAATCGTCTGCCAGCCCGATAGACTAAACCCCCCACCCAGAAGTACTCTCAAGACAACAAACAAGGGGGTGAACCCAAATGGCAGCACAGCAGCAGGAGGTTACCTACTACGATGACCCCAGGTTCGCACGGGTCTTGTTCAGCACCGCGAGGTTCGCCTGGCTATGGGCGATCGCACGCATCTGGCTAGGCTACCAGTGGATCGAAGCGTCCCTCCACAAGATCGGCGCGGAGGCGTGGACGGGAAATGGCTTGGCCCTGAAGGGCTTCTGGGAAAAGGCAGTGCAGATCCCGCAGGCCCCGGCAAAACCGGCGATTGCGTTCGACTGGTACCGGAGCTTCCTTCAGTACCTGCTGGATGTTCGCGCGTACACCTGGTTCGCCAAGCTGGTCGCTTACGGCGAGATGCTTATCGGCGTCGCCCTCATCATCGGGGCGTTCGTGGGCATCGCCGCCTTCCTCGCCGGATTCATGAACTGGAACTTCATGATGGCGGGCGCGGCCAGCACGAACCCGGTCCTCTTCACCCTTTCGATCCTGCTCATCCTGGCCTGGAAGGTCGCCGGGTACTACGGGGCGGATCGATACTTGCTCCCCGCGCTCGGCACGCCATGGAAGCCGGGGAAGGTGTTCACCCCCAACCGCGGAGCACTGCCTGCGTGACACCGCTCTGCGGTGCGGACGAGAGGGCGTCTGTGAACCTGGCGCCCTCTCCTGTCTTGGTTCTTTACGTTGCATGACAATAGGGAGAAACGCAAAGGGGGGTTGGAGCGATGTCGGTTTCCTCTCGCGAGTTGTGGACGGTTCTGCACGGGCTGATCTTCGGCTCGCTGTTCTTGCTGGCATTTGCCGGCGGGCTGGCGGGCCTCTATAGCCTCCGGCCAGAGTGGGTCACTGTGGCAGGAATTCGCGAGCGGCTACGCCGCCTGCTGGCAGGCACGTGGCTGATGGCCGTCCTGGCCTGGATTACGGTCTTGAGCGGAACGTACATCGTGTACCCGTGGTATCGGGCAAAAGCTCCCGACAGCCCGCGATCGCTGCTATTAGCCAATCCCGCAACCAAGCTCTGGCACAACTTCGGCATGGAGTGGAAGGAGCACGTGGGATGGTTTGCGCCGATCCTCGCGACAGCGGTGGCGTTCACGGTCCTCTATTACGGCCCGCAGCTGGCGCGGGAACCCCGCGTGCGCCGCGCGCTGGTGTGGCTGTTTGCATTCGCTTTTGCCGCAGCCGGGATCGCCGGGGTGTTCGGTGCATTTCTCAATAAAGTTGCACCGATTCGGTAAGGAGGTGTAGCGATGGCTGCGCAGATGCAGACTTCGAAGCCGACCGGGCCCGGCGCGGCCGCGGTACTTGCGGCAGGAACAGGCACGTTCACGATCGGACTGATGGCCTCGCTGGCCGGGGCGTCCGCAGGTCTGAACAATGCCCTGAACTGGTACGGTCCCACAGGTCCGCTGTCCGGGAAGACTGGCGTCGGGGTTGTGGCGTGGCTACTGGCGTGGATCATCTTGCATGCCGCGTGGAAGAGCAAGAACGTGAACTTCGGACGTGCCTTCAACTGGGCTCTAGCCCTGGTGATCTTGGGATTCCTGCTCACCTTCCCGCCAGTGTTTGGCCTCTTCGCTAGAGAGTGACCCTGAGACCACGAGCCTTCACGCTGCTGGCGTGCGGCAGGCCGCTGCGGATGCAGCGGCCTGTTCGTGTTTGATCGGACCCAAAGCCGCAGGCCCGATCAAAATTCCTGGTGCCGGGCAAGGGATTTGAACCCGCCGCGGGGTCGCTCACCGCGACCCCCACGAGCCTATAGCTCGTGGGGCCCTCAGAGGAAGACAATGTCGCAGCTCGCTCCTCCTCAGGGGGCTTCGCCCCCTCGGACGGCAGCACACGACGCTGCCATGTCACCCCCTACTACGCGAGGGCGATAACTCTCCCTCGCACTCCCTCTCCCGTGGGGGTTCAATGCACCAGACACCAAGAAAATTCGGCAGGGCCCAAACCACAGACCCTGCCGAATTTTCTTGGTGCCGGGCGGGCGTTTCTGCCTCTATCGAAACTCGTAACAGCACGGGTCGGGCGACGCCCTCCTCAGCCGCTCTAAGACGCCAGACGCGAGCGTATATAGCGGTCCGCGGAGGAATTTTTGTGACATTGACGCTCCAAGGGCAGGACCGGCGCCCTAACACGCTACTGGATGCGGACGCCCTGGGGGTTAGTCTGTATCGGCCAACTCGGGTTATGCTGGCGGTGGCGATGGTGGGAATCTGCATGGCCGTGAACGCTACGACCTCACGGTCGCCGCGGTCTCGATCGCGAGGACCATGACCTCTCTCCCCTTGAGGTAGGAACCCCCTGCCACATCGACGAACCGATACATCCGTCCTGCCGAACTCGCGCATGTCGGTCCCCGACGATAGACCGGTCGGCATCGGGATCGTTGGTTATGGCCTGATGGGCCGCGTCCACGCCTATGCGTACCGCGCAATTCCTGTTTACTACCATGGCCAACCGGCTCCGGTCCGCCTTGTAGGCGTGTGCGATGTTGACGCGACTCGCGCGAAGGAGGGTGTGACTGAGGCGGGGTTTGCGTTCGGGACGCGTCGCGTGGAGGACCTAGTCGCGCACGACGACATCCATGTCATCGACGTGTGCACACCGAACCGCTTTCATGCCGAGGCGGTGGAGGCGGCGCTTCGCGCTGGCAAGCATGTGTACTGCGAGAAGCCGCTGGCCTTCGATCTGCCCGAGGCGCGGCGCCTAGCGCAGCTGGCCGTGCGCGCGGGCGTCACGCACCAGGTTGTATCCGAGTACCGGTTCTTCCCCGCGATGCTACGCGCCCGCGAACTGATTGCCGACAACTTTGCGGGTCGGATCTTTCACGTGCGCGGCGCGTACCTGCACTCGGGCTACGTCGACCCCGATCGGCCACTGGAATGGCGGCTGCGGCGCGAGGTCATCGGCGGCGGCGTGCTGATGGACCTGGGCCCGCACCTGCTGGACCTGATGCGCTGGCTGGCCGGAAACGTGGAGAGCGTGTGCGCGCTGACCGAGACCTTCATCCGCGAGCGCCGTACCCCAGAGGATCCCACGCGACGTTTGCCGGTCGAGGTCGAGGATGCGATCATCGTCCTGATGCGGTTCACCAGCGGCGCACTGGGTACCGCCGAACTCTCGCGTGTGGCCACCGGCGCCGAGGACGAATTGCGGCTGGAGCTGCACGGCAGCAACGGCGCGCTGGGATTCAATTTAATGGATCCCAACTGGCTGCTGGCTTACGACCGTACGGCACCGCCCGACCGTCGCGGGTATACGAAACTGGCCACCGTCCAGTATTATCCGCCCCCGGCGGCTATGCCGTCGCCCAAGTTCACGCTGGGCTGGATCCGCTCACATGTGCACTCGCAGTTTTCCTTCCTCGACGCCGTCGTGCATCACCGCTCGGCCTCGCCCTCATTTGAGGATGCCGTCAGGGTGCATGAACTGATCGAGGCCTGCTACCGGTCGGCACGCGAGCGTCGGTGGATCGGGCTGGACGAGATGCCAGAGCCCTGAACCATTCGCGGAGCGACAAACTGGCCAGCATGGCTGAGAGGCGAGATCTATGGAGACGGTGCCGGTTGGAAAGGAGTGATTCACCGAGGAAAGCAAACATGGAAAGCCAAACATAGTGATAGATGGTTCTGCACAAGCGCTCGTAGAATGTCCGTTTGAAGAGGAGGATGAAAATGGACAAGCGAGTCGTGACGCTGGTGGGCTTGATTGCGTTGCTCTCGACAATGTGGTTCGGCGGCGCCGCACCGACGCATCAGGCGGGACCCGTGCGGGCAACCGCAGCACCCACGATCTTGGGCTTTCCCGCAGCGACCGAGCTAGAAGCCAAGACTGCCCAAGCTGCTTTCAACGCAGCGGACAAAGGCAAGCCCGACCCCGCGTGGAAGGGCAAGAAGTTTACCATTGCCGTGTATTCGGCCGGTCAGCGCGGTGCAATTTCCGGTCCCCTGTATTTCTGGCGCAACAAGTTCACAGAGCTCACCGGCGCCACCTATGACATCGTCGAAATCCCGTTCGCCGAGTTGCGCGAGAAAATCTACAGCGACTTCACGACGAGTGCATATAAGTACGATGTCATCATCAACTGCTCCAACTGGTACGGGGATGCCATTGCCAATGACTGGATTCAGCCGATTGATAAGTACTTCAACGAGCCGCGCATGCCCAAATGGGATCGCGCGTCGATTGCGCCTGCGGTCGCAAACCTGATGAAGTGGGGGGAGCACTGGTACGGCACAAACAATGACCACGATGCCCAGGTGTTGTACTACCGGCGTGACATTCTCAGCGACCCCAAGTGGCAGGCGCAGTTCAAGCAGGAGATGGGGCGCGACATGCCCGTCGCCATGGACACATGGGAAGACGTGCTGGAGATCGCGAAGTTCTTCAACCGCAAGGATTGGAACGGCGACGGTAAGCCGGATAACGGCATCTCTCTTCACCTCAAGGTCGGCGGTCAGGGCTTCTTCCACTTCATGGCTCTGTCCGCACCCTATGTTGTGACTCCATATCTGGGCCAGCCGCCCACGAAGGTGACGAAGTATCACAACGTGTACTGGTTCGACCCCGAGACGATGGAGCCATTGATCAACTCGCCCGGCCATGTCAGAGCACTTGAGACGTTGATTGCGCTCTCAAAGGCGGGCTCACCCGCGATGTGGGGCTGGAGTCTGGGTGAGGCGTGGGCTGATTTTCTATCGGGCAAGTCGGTGTTGGTCTTCTCGTGGGGTGATGTCGGTTCGCTGGCGGAAGATCCGACGCAATCCAAGATTGCCGGCAAGCTGGGCGCACGCGGGATCCCGGGCACCAAGCAACCGTATGACCTGGAGAAGAAGCAGTTCCTAAATCTGAGTAAGCCGAACATGGTCGGCAACCAGGTGGGCTGCTCGTGGCATCCGGTGCTCTCCAAGTTCGCAAAGAATCCCGACCTCGCCTACTACTTCATGGCGTGGCAGGCGACGCCGCCGATCAACCACTGGAATGTGTACATGGGCTGGACCGGGGTAGACCCGGGCACGACGTACGACTGGTTCCCGCCTGCCGGCAAGGCAACGATCGATGAGTATGTGGCGGGGGGATACAAGGCTGACGACGCCAAGTCGTTCATCGGGGCGTTCACGGACAACTTCTATCGATACCCGATCTTCCAGAACTACATCCGTATCCCCGGTACGCCGGAGATGATGGAAGTATGGGATGTCCACCTCTCCGAGGCGGTGACCGGTCAGGTCAGTCCCAAAGAGGCTCTGGACCGCACGTACCAGGACTGGCAGAAGATCATTGATAACATTGGGCGTGCGAAGCTGCTCAAGCTGTATCAACAGTCCATCGGCTATACGAAATAGTGCAATTCTGAACCGAGTACGTGGGGAGGGGGGTTGCATGAATGAACCCCTCTCCCCTTTACCATGAAAGCCATGGCTCATAAGGAACAGATCAAATTCTTCTTCGTCATTCCAGGTATTCTGTGGGTCCTCATCTTTACAATTTTCCCACTGCTGTACTCGCTCCGGCTGAGTTTTTTCCAGGCCCGCCTTGGGCAAGACCAGACCTTTATCGGGATGGGGAACTTTCAGGGTGCATTCTCCGACTATCGTTTCTGGAACTCGTTGAGCATCACCGTCTTCTTTGTGGTGGTGAGTGTAAGCCTCACCGTGCTGCTGGGGCTGGGGTTGGCGCTGCTCTTTAACCGCCCTCGACGCGGTCTGCGCTTTTTCCGGTCGAGTTTTGTTCTTCCCATCTTCACAGCGCCGATCGCCTTAGGCTACCTAGGACTCACAATCTTTCACGAAGATGTCGGCGCGGTGAACGTCGCGCTGCGCATGCTTGGGGTTGTGAATCCACCCGGCTGGTTCCATCAGGTGTGGGCCGCGCGCCTGGCCATCACGCTGGTAGATGTCTGGCAGTGGACGTCCTTTTGCTTTCTCGTCCTCCTCGCGGGATTGCAGAATTTGCCCGAGGAACTCTACGAGGCAGCGCAGTTAGATACGTCTTCGGGGTGGGGGATATTCCGTCACATCACCTTGCCATTGCTCGCGCCCGTTCTCTTTACTGTAACCATTCTCCGGCTAGTCGAAACGCTCAAAGTGCTGGATATTCCCTTCAGCATGACCAGTGGCGGCCCAGGCGCAGCGACGCAGACATACTCCTTCTATGTGTATCTGGTCGGACTGCGCAACTTTAATGCGGGCTACGCATCGGCGCTGGCCTATATCCTCTTGTTGATCATGTTGTTCATCAGCTCGTTCTTCTTCAACCGTCTGCGCGCGATTTATGACTAGGGCGTGTCTTGAGTCTCCGTACATTAACGGCTGTGTTCGGAGGCTTTAGAGAGGACCAACATCTGTGGCCACCAAGAACGCCATAAGTTCCCGAGAGAGATCCGAGAGGGTTGCTCCCAACGCTGCCGCCATACCGCCGGTGGCCGAGAGGCGCAGGAAGCCGCTCAAGATCACCGATGGGATGATATGGGTGTTGATCGTGGTCGCCACGCTGTGGGTGTTCTTCCCGTTTTACTGGGCGATCACGACCTCCTTTAAAGAGCACCTGGCAATTGTCAGCCAGCCCGGCTTCATCCCGTGGTTGCAGTTCCGGCCAACCCTGCTCAATTGGGAGCGCGAATTTGTGAACCGTGGCCCAGAGATCATGAGCGGCTTGACCAACAGCGGGATCATTGCCATCGGCGCGATGATCATCGCATGCGCCCTAGGCACGCTGGCCGGCTACGGACTGGCACGCTTTCGATTCCACCGCTGGCAAAACAAAGATGTGACGCTGTGGTTTCTCTCGCAGCGCTTTCTACCTCCGATGGTGACTGTCATTCCTTTCTTTCTGGTGATGAAGTTTTTGCGCCTGTTGGATAACCCTATCGCACTCATCATTGCCAACGCGACGTTCACGATGCCATTCGCGGTGCTGATTATGCGCGACGCGTTCAAGGAACTGCCCATCGAACTCGAGGAGTCGGCACTGGTCGACGGTTGTTCGCACTTCAGCGCCTTTTGGCGTATCGCCTTGCCTTTGGCGGCACCCGCGATCGCGGCAGCAGCGATCATCAGTTTCGCTTTCTCGTGGAACGAGTTCCTATTCGCGCTCATCCTGACGTATGAAAGAGCGCGCCCGATGTCTGTCATCATCGCGGGCGTGGAACACACCCAGGGCATCCAGTTTGAGTTCGTGGCCACGCGGCTACTCGTCGCAATTCTGCCGCCCGCGCTCTTGGCGCTGACCGTCCAGCGTTGGATTGTGCGCGGCCTCACCTTCGGCGCGGTGAAAGGATAACCCCTCACGGCTGCACTGCACATCGTGAAGCATGGACTATCTCCTCGGGCTTGACCTAGGCACGACACACCTCAAGGCCGTGGTGTTCGACGCGGCGGGGCGGCAAATCGCCACTGCCCGGCGCTCCACCCCCACCCATCATCCACGCCCCGAGTGGGCAGTGTACGAGCCGGAGGAGATCTGGCAGGGCATTGCCGGCGCGATCCGCGAGGTAGTCAGCGCGCTCAATGATCCTGTGGCGATTCGCGCTCTGGCAGTCGCCAGCATGGGCGAAGCCGGCGTGCCACTCGACGCGCACGACCAACCGCTCTATCCTGCGATCGCGTGGTTCGACCCACGCACCGAACCGCAGAGCCGCTGGTGGATCGACAACGTCGGTCTGTATGAAACGTATCGCATCACGGGTCAAACCGTAGACCCGTACCTCACGCTCGTCAAACTGCTCTGGCTGCGCGAGCACGAGCGGACAGTTTTCAAGCAGATGCGCCGCTGGCTGTGCATGGAGGATTGGGTTCTCTTTCGCCTGACCGGCGAATACGCGACTGATTACACTATTGCCTCGCGCACGATGGCATTCGATCAGGCACGCCGGGACTGGTCCGATGAATTATTGGCCCGGGCGGGACTGACCCGAGCGATTTTCCCGCGCGCGTATCCCAGTGGCACCGTGATCGGACGCGTGTCGGAACGGGCGGCGCGTGAAACGGGGCTGGCGGTGGGGACCGCGGCCGCCACGGGCGGACACGATCATCTCGTGGCCGCGCTGGCGGCGGGAGTATATGCTCCAGGCACAGTGCTCGATTCAACCGGCACGGCGGAGACTACGTTGACCGTTCTCGACGAACCGATGCTCACCGAAGAACTGTGCCGCGCCCATTACGCCTGCTATGCGCACGTCGCGCGCGAGCGGTATGTGTTACTGAGCCAGCTCAATACGTCGGGCGGTCTGCTGGAGTGGTTCATCGAGCACTTTTGCGGTGAAGACCGCGCACAGGCGGCGAGCAGTGGGCGCTCGGTGTATGATTTGGTGATGGCGCAGATTCCGCGCACGCCGGGGGCAGGCGGCGTCTTGCTTATTCCCGACCTGCAAGGCCGCGGCACACCCGATTGGGAGCCACGCGCGCGCGGCGCATTCTTCGGAGTAACCACCGGGCATGGCAAGGGCGAGTTTACACAGGCGATTCTTGAAGCGACATGCTATTGGTTGCGCGAGAATCTCGAATTCTCTGAGCGGGTGCTCGGCCGCCCCATCACACAACTCCGCGCAGTCGGCGGCGCGGTAAAGAATGCCTTCTGGGTGCAAACCAAAGCCGACGTGACGGGGCGCAGCATCCAGGTCCCCGATTTGGACGAGGCGACTTGCCTGGGCGCGGCGCTGCTGGCGGGAATTGGGAGCGGCATCTATCGTGACGAGATTGATGCGGTCAATCGCGTCGAGCGGCCCGTTCTCCACATCGAACCTGATCCCGCGCGAGCTCGGCGCTACGATGAGCTGTACCCTATTTACCGCGACGGCTGCAATGCGGCTCGGGCGACCAGTTTGCGGATTGAGCAGGCGTTTCATCGAGAGCGGGCGTCGCGGAATGGCGGATGACTCAAGCGAGTCAACGGGCATATGCCCCTGATAATTGATCCAGCCCAAGTCGAAGACATTTACGCCGAGGCGCGCCAGCACGGCGTATGCCTCGCGAACTTTGGCACCTCCAACTCGTACACGACGCAAGCCATTCTCCGCGCAGCATCGGAGTTTGGGCGCGAACACGGCATCGCGAGCGTTCCTATTATCGTTTCCGCGACGGCCAACTATCCGATTGAGTCGCAGCTCGTTAGTTACACGCCCCTTCGCGACGCGCGGTTCGGCGCGCGCGCCCTCATCCGCGACGTCGAGCTCCTCCTCTCAGAGGACAGTCCATACGCCGACTTGCGTGTGATGCTGCACCTCGACCACGTTCAGCCTGAACGGGATCGTGCGCTCATCCCTGAGATTCTCGAGAAATATGCAACCGTGATGTACGATGCGTCGAGCTACGCGCTCGCCGAAAATATTCGCCGCACCGCCGAGTTTGTCGATCGGTATGGTGACCGCGTGCAGATCGAAGGCGCTGTGACAGAAATTGTGCAGGCCGAGAGCCAAACCCGGCGCGATGCGTTGACGACACCAGACGAGGCAGAACGATTCTGGCGGGCCACGGGTGTCTCCCTCCTCGTGCCCGATCTCGGCACCGAACACCGGGCAACTACGCCCGTCGCACATTACGACCCTCAGGTTGCGCGGGCGATCAGCGCACGCGTCGGAAAACGCTTAGTGTTGCACGGCGCCTCGAGCATACCCGATACGGCTCTTCATACATTGGCAGATGATGGGATTATCAAGGTCAACGTTTGGACGATATTTGAGCGCATCGGCGGGCAAGCAGTCGCGCGATTCATCTTGGAGCAGTTGGGCAATGTCTTTTCTGTCGATGAGCTCGCATCGCTCCGCGAGGAGGGTTGGCTGGGCGAACGCTATTTCGGCCACGAATACCGCGCACAGCTCTATGGCGGAGTGCTTGCGCCTAAGCTATCGGGCTTGCGCGAGGAGCACCGGCGCGAGGTGTGGCAAGAGGCTGTCGTCGCACGGATGAAGTTCTACCTGGATGCGTTTCACTATGTCAATTTCGGACGAGAAGGACATCCATGAAACGCTCCGAGATCAACACGATCATGCGCGATGCCGACGCGTTCATGAAGAGTCAACGCTTCTACCTCCCGCCGTTTGCGTATTGGACCCCCGCCGACTGGTCAACCAAAGGCACAGAGGTCAGCGAGATCGTGGAGCGGGCGCTGGGATGGGACATTACCGATTTCGGCCAGGGGGATTATCGAAAAATTGGTCTGTTTATCTTTACCATTCGCAACGGCACGCTCGACGCACTGCGAGCCGGGCGCGGCAAGATGTATTGCGAAAAGATCCTGGTAGTAGATGTGGATCAGGTCACGCCGATGCATTTTCACTGGATCAAGGTCGAGGATATTATCAATCGCGGCGGCGGCGAGTTAGTGATCCAGATGTACAATTCGACGCCGGACGATGGGCTGGATAGTAGCGATGTCCTCGTGAGTCTCGATGGTGTGCGGCGCGTCCTACCCGCGGGCGACGCGGTTTCGTTGGCACCGGGCGAGAGCATCACGCTGCCATCGCGCCTCTATCACAAGTTCTGGGGTAAGAGAAGTCGTGTCCTCGTGGGCGAGGTGTCGCTGGTGAATGATGACAAGACCGACAATCGCTTTTACGAGCCTGTGGCTCGTTTCCCTCGAATCGAAGAGGACGAACCGCCTCTGTACTTGCTCGTAAATGATTATGGCAGATACTATCCCCTGCTCAAGTTTCCTCGATTATGAGCGCACCCGCGGTGGGCCCGGGGTCGTCCGGCAGCCCCCTGCTGTTGGGAATCGACGTCGGGACCACGGGTGCGAAGGCCGTGCTCCTCGACTCGGCCGGGCAGGTCGCAGCGGTTGCCACGACCGAATACCCTCTGCTCACGCCCCGCCCAGGATGGACCGAGCAGGATCCCACCACGTGGTGGGAGGCGGCGGTCACCAGCATACGTCGGGTTCTGAACGAGGTACGCGTTCGGGAGCGTCACATCGCAGCCGTAGGGCTGACCGGGCAGATGCATGGGCTCGTGCCGCTGGATGGGGGAGGTAGTGTTCTCCGGCCCGCAATTCTGTGGAACGACCAGCGCACCGCCGAGGAGTGCGCGTGGATCACCAAGCGGGTCGGTGCCGAACGGGTGATCGAGCTCACCGGGAATCCCGTCCTGACCGGATTCACCGCCCCGAAGATTGTGTGGATGCGGCGCCATGAACCAGACCTCTACGCGCGGATCGCGCACATCCTCTTGCCCAAGGATTATGTACGCTATTGCCTCACTGGGAAACATGCTGTGGACGCCGCCGACGCTTCGGGGACATCGCTGTTTGACGTCCGCGGCCGCCGGTGGTCGGCGACAATGCTGGCGGCGTTAGAGATCCCTCCGTCGTGGCTCCCGCGGGTTGTCGAGTCGCCCGAGCTAACAGGAGTGGTGAGCGCACTCGCGGCGAGGCTCACCGGGCTGAACGAAGGCACGCCCGTCGTCGGCGGAGCGGGAGACCAGGCGGCGCAGGCGGTCGGCACGGGTATTGTGCGAACGGGGCTGGTGTCAGCAACGATTGGAACCTCAGGTGTCGTCTTCGCGCACCTAGATCAGCCGGCGGTCGATCTCCAGGGTCGCCTGCACAGTTTCTGCCACGCTGTCCCCAGCCGGTGGCACGTTATGGGCGTCATGCTGTCAGCGGGCGGGGCGCTGCGTTGGCTGCGTGACGGCCTGCGCCACGATGCATGGTTCAAGGGCGGTGACCCCTACGATGCGATGAGCGCGGAGGCGGCGGAGGTCTCACCGGGATGTGAAGGGTTGGTGTTCCTTCCATACCTCACCGGCGAGCGCACGCCTCACGCCGATCCCCGCGCGCGTGGGGCGTTTGTGGGGTTGACGCTGCGACACCACCGCGGCCATCTCATCCGGGCAGTCATGGAAGGCGTGGCATTGGGCTTGCGAGACTCGCTCGAGTTGATCCGGGGGATGGGGCTGCCCGTCACAGAAATCCGCGTGTCTGGCGGCGGCGCGCGCAGCCCGCTGTGGCGACACATCCTGGCCGATGTCTTTCGCGCGGACGTGGCAACAGTAACCACGACGGAAGGTGCAGCATATGGCGCGGCGCTACTGGCGGGGGTGGGGAGGGGGATTTTTCCATCGGTGGAGGTGGCCTGCGAGACCACTGTGGCGGTCGTAGATCGCGCGGCGCCAGACCGCGAGCGTGCGGCCGTGTATGACAAGCTCTACACTGTCTATCGCGATCTCTATCTGGCTCTCCGTCCCTCGATGCACGCCCTGAGCACGATGGCGTGATACGGGTCCCGATGCTGTTGATTGAGTGGATTTGTGAGGTTATGCCTTCGCGCTACTGTCGCGGATGACTTCATCGACTGGCCTGGTGTGAAAGGACACGAGCTTCACGATCTTCCTTATCGTGGCGGCGTTCAGTGCACCATACACCGGCAAAATAAGTGCGCACGGAGAGAACCAATCCGCAGACGCCGATCAAGATTTCATTCGTCATAGCGAAAGCATGACGTCCTGTGTTTCAGCGGACGAGGTAACATATATGGAATTCAGCCACTACAGTAGATGCTAGCCTCGAGGCCCAGCCACTGCAATCGCGTCTCAGACCGCGGGGAGTTTGATATGGCGCGAACCGTCTGCTGTGGAGCGACCCCTGGCCTTCTACCCCTCGAATCTGCTCTAAGAAAGCTTCCTGGTATCATTGCACACTTAGGTTTCATACCCAAATCGTGCCAGTATGTGTTACTAAGTCGCGATGGGGAAAAGTGTGCCGGCGAGGGATTTGAACCCGACCGCGGGGTCGCTCGCCGCGACCCCCACGAGCCTATAGCTCGTGGGGCCCTCAGAGGAAACCAAAGTCGCGCCTTCGCTCCTCCTCAGGGGGCTCCGCCCCCTCCGACGGCAGCACACGACGCTGCCATGTCACCCCCTACTACGCGAGGGAGATCCTCTCCCTCACGCTCCCTCTCCCGTGGGGGTTCAACTCACCATACACCAAAAATTTGATCGGACCCAAAACCACAGGTCCGATCAAATTTTTGGTGCCGGGCGAGGGATTTGAACCCCCACGGGAAACCCATACGCCCCTCAAGCGTACGCGTCTGCCAATTCCGCCAGCCCGGCACGGACTACCGCGACCATTATAGGGCGCCTGTCAGGAGGGCAGCAAGGCGGATGAAAGAAAGCAGCTACTCGATTACTGCCTAAAAAACGTAAGGTACGTCGAGGTGATAACGAACAGCACTGCGGCGACGGCGGTCACGCGCGTGAAGAACGTCTCCCGCGGCCGCGGCCCGTGGAACATCCGGGCGCTGCCACCGATCGCGCCCAGCCCTTCGCCCTTCGGCCCCTGCAACAGAATGACGCCGATAACGGAGAACGCCAGCACGAAGTGGGTAATGAGAATCGCGGTGCTCACCCGCCACCTCCAAGCAACGTTCGCTCAAAACCGAGCACAAGCCATGGTACCATGCCCGGCCTTGAAAAAGAAGGAGGGGACTGTCCCCTCCTTCAAGGAGTTCCGCCGCCAACTGGCGGCTAGGCACGACGATGGGAGAAAACCGCCGAGTGAGCGGATTCGGGGCACCCTGGGAGGCGTCGGCAGAGTGAGATTCTATTTGATCAGGACCCAGCCGGGCCGCAGGAGGGGAAAAGCGACGAGGCCGATAGCAGCAGTGATGGCGACGAGCTTGTACGTGCTCAGTTTCCATCGCGCCAGGGCTCCGAGACTGAGCAGGGCGATGAGGATGGTCAACCAGTCGCCGATAGCGATCCTGGAGAGCAGCGCGCCGGCCCCAAGAATCGTCCCGATGGCGGCGGCATAAGCTCCCTTCACGAAACCTTGCACGTACCGGTTCTTCCGGTACCGACGCAGCGCCGACGCGGCAACAAGAACCAGCACGAAAGACGGGAAGAAGATGCCGAGGGTGGAGACGATCGAACCCCAAAGCCCCGCGACGAGATAGCCAACAAATGTTGCGGTGATGACGACAGGACCGGGACTCAGCATGCCGATGGCGACGGCAACCAAAAAGGTCCGCTCATTTAGCCATCCCGTCTGCTGCACCAACCCTTTTTCTAGGAACGGCACGATCACGAGGCCACTGCCAAACGTGAGAGAGCCGGCCTTGAGAAAGAACAGCAGCAACCTCCTCAGGATCGGACCCGCGGACCCCTCCGCGGCAACCGAGGGAACGGCAGCCATGACAAGCAGCAGCATTCCAGCAGCCGGCCTGCGGAAGATGCCGCCGTAGTAGAAGATCCCCAGTATGCCTGCAGCAAGGAACAGCAAAGCGACTTCAGCGCGCAGCGTCACCGTAATCAAGAAGCACGTTGCCGCGACTGCCCATTGCAACGTATCTTCCATGCCCAGCTTTGTCAGCCGGTACCACGAGTAGACGATCAGGGCGATCACCGCGGGGCTGACGCCGTAGAAAATCGCTCGAACAAATGGAAGATCTCCGAAACGAACGTACAACGCGCCGAGGGTCGCAACGATGACGAAGTTCGGCAGGATGAATGCACTTCCGCCGGCCCAGGCTCCCCAGAAACCCGCGCGCAGGTATGATAGGAAGATCCCCACCTGGATCGCCAGGGGTCCCGGGAGTGACTGGCACACCGCCACAGCTTCGCGAAACTCTTCTTTGCTAATCCAGCGGCGCGCTTCAACTAGATCACGTTCCATCTGCGCGATCAGCGCAGCAGGACCGCCGAATCCGGACGCGCCCAGCGTGAGGAAATACTTGACAAGGTCGCGGAGACGAACTGCCGGCGCATCGGGGGGCTTCATCGAAACTGCCGCGTGAGGCGAGCTCACCTCCGAGACTTACCGTGTGCGGCCACGATGGCCAGAAACTTCGGGGCATCGAGACTGGCGCCGCCCACGAGGGCGCCATCAATTTCGGGCTGGCGGCTGAACTCACTGGCGTTTGCTGGCGTCACGCTGCCCCCGTACAGGAGGCGGGTTTGCACGGCGGCTTCCGCATCCTTGCGTGCCAGCGTCTCCCGGATCAACCGGATGACACGGTTGGCTTCCTGATCGGTGGCGGCGCGGCCGGTCCCAATCGCCCAGATCGGCTCATAGGCAATGACCAGCCGGCTGATTTGATCGGCGGGCAGCACCGCAATTACGATCTCCACCTGGCGGGTGACGACGCGATCGGTCTGCCCGGCGTCCCGCTCACCCAGGCGCTCGCCCACGCAGAGGATAGGCACGAGCCCCTGAGAGAACGCGGCCCGCACCTTCCTGGTCACAACTTCATCGCTTTCCTCAAAATGCTGGCGGCGCTCGGAGTGCCCGACGATGACGTAGTGGCACCGCAGGTCGGCGAGCATCGGAGGGGAGATCTCCCCGGTGTAGGCGCCCTGCGGTTCCCAGAACACGTCCTGGGCGCCGAGGCGTATGGCCGATCCATCGAGGACGCGGCCAACATCGGCCAGCGCGGTGAACGGGGGACAGACCGCCACCTCGACCGCTGCCGGCAGATCGCTTCGAACCAAGGCCGTGGCAAGATCCCGCGCCTCCGGCACGGTCTTATACATCTTCCAGTTCCCGGCGACCAGCGGCACGCGCGGCATCGTCAGCGATCCAACAGCGCGGCGACGCCGGGCAGTTCCTTCCCTTCGAGAAACTCCAAGGAAGCTCCACCGCCGGTGGAGATGTGCGTCATCCGGTCCGCCAGACCCATCTGCTGGACTGCGGCCGCGGAGTCGCCTCCGCCCACGATGGTCACCGCTTTCGACCCCGCCATCGCCTCGGCCACAGCCCGGGTCCCGGCCGCGAACGCCGGAAACTCAAAAACGCCCATCGGCCCGTTCCACATCACCGTGCCGGCCCGAGCGATGACATCGGCGTATGCCGCTGCGGTCTGTGGCCCGATGTCCATCCCCATCCAGCCCTGAGGAATCGCAGCGGCGGCTACCACGCGGTGTGCGGCGTCCTCCGCAAAGCGATCGGCCACCATCACATCGTCGGGCAAGCGGAAGGCGATCCGCCGCCCGGCAGCATCGTCCATCAGGGACCGGGCCAGCTCGAGTTTGTCCTCCTCGCACAGCGAAGCGCCCACGCGCAACCCTTTCGCGCGCAGAAAGGTGTAGCTCATCGCGCCGCCGATCAGCAGCATGTCCGCCCGGGTGAGCAGGTTGCGGATGACCCCGATCTTGTCGGAGACCTTTTTCCCGCCGAGAATGGCCACAAACGGCCGGCGGGGATCCTCTAGGATCCGCGACAGGTAGACAAGCTCTTTCTCCATGAGCAGGCCCGCCACCGCCGGGAGGAAGCGCGTGATCCCGACGGTCGACGCGTGCGCCCGATGCGCGGTCCCAAAGGCGTCGTTGACATAGACGTCGGCCACAGACGCGAGGGCGCGGGCGAACTGTTCATCGTTCGCCTCTTCTTCGGGATGAAACCGCAGGTTCTCCAAGAGGACCACGTCACCGTCGCGCATCTCCGCGACGGCGCGAGCTACCTCAGGGCCGACGCAGTCGGGCAACTTGCGGACCGGCGCGCCCAGCAGTTCACTCAGCCGTACTGCCACGGGATCCAGCCGCAACCCGGTCATGACTTTGCCGTCCGGCCGCCCCAGGTGGGAGGCCAGGATTACACGCGCGCCTTGCCGGCGGAGTTCGACGATAGTAGGCAGCGCCTCGCGGATGCGCCGGTCGTCGGTGATCTGCCCGTCGTCCAGGGGGACGTTGAAGTCCACGCGCACGAACACGCGTTTTCCGCGGACGTCGACGTCACGGATAGTCTTCTTATTCATGCGGGATTGCCTGAACCAAAAGCGTCTACTTGGTCTTCTTGGTCTACTTAGTCTCCTTGGTCTAACTGCAGGCATCTCTAATCTTGTAGACCAAGTAGACCAGGTAGACTAAGTAGACTAGGTAGACGCCTTCAGAACCCCTTGAGCGCCATATAGTTCACAAGATCCGCAACGCGGCACGCGTACCCCCACTCGTTGTCGTACCAGGACATCACCTTCACCATGAAGTCACCGATCACCGTGGTCAGCGGCGCATCGACGACTCCGGAGTAGGGGCTGCCTTTGTAATCCATCGAGACGAGCTCCTCCTCGCTATAACCCAGGTACCCTTTCATCTCCTCCTGGCTGTTGCGCCGGTAGGCGGCGTTGATTTCCTGCGCGGTGGTCTTCCGCTCCAGCTCGCACACCAGGTCCACGATGGACACGGTGGGCGTCGGCACGCGCAGCGCGATGCCGTGCATCTTCCCCGCGAGCTCCGGCAGCACCAGGAAGATGGCCTTGGCCGCACCGGTGGTCGCGGGAATGATATTGAGCGCCGCGGCCCGGGCCTCGCGCAAGTTTTCGCCGACCACGTCGAGGATCCGCTGAGTGTTCGTGTAGGAGTGCACCGTCGTCATGAAGCCGCGCTTGATCCCGAATTCACGGCTGAGCACCTTCGCCGTCACCGAGAGCGCGTTTGTGGTGCAGGATCCGTTGCTGATGATGGTGTGTTTCTTCGGGTCATACAGCTCATGGTTGACGCCCATGTTCAGCGTGATGTCTTCCCCCTTGGCCGGTGCGCTGATGACGACTTTCTTTGCGCCTCCGGTCAGGTGGCCGCGCGCTTTCTCTGCGGCCGTGAAGCGGCCCGTGGATTCGACCACCAGGTCCGCGCCCGCGGTCTTCCACGGGATGGCAGCCGGCTCGCGTTCAGAGAACACCTTGATCGCCCAGTCATTGACGCGGAGTTCAGCATCCCGAGCCTCGACACGACCCGGGAAGGCCCCATAGTTGGAGTCGTGTTTGAACAGATGGGCATTTGTCTGCAAATCGGCGATGTCGTTGAGCGCCACGACTTGGAGGCGGTCTGGGTAGCGCTCGAGCATCGCGCGAAGGGACTGCCGGCCAATCCTTCCAAACCCGTTAATGCCTATCCGCACTGACATGTGACACCTCCCACGTGCAAGACCTACTGGCGGAAGCCCATGGCTGGTCAGGCGGTGCGCTTGCGCGCCAGAAGCTTCGCCTTGATGCGTTTGAGGCGAAAGACGTCCTCGCGGGCCCGCTGTTCCAGAACTGCGGTGATGAAGCGGATCTCGCCCATGATGCGGGGGATGACCACTTGCTCCAGCGCGTTGACCCGCCGCGTCGTCTTCTTGATCTCCTGGCCGATCTTCTTCAGTTTGATCTCTGTCGCGGCGACTTCGAGGATCGCGCGCAGCACTTCCTCAAAGTTGGCCGCACTCTCCACGGTCCGCACACTGGTGGTCGTGGGGTTATGCCCGCGCTCCAACAAGCTGCGACGGACTTCCTTCACGGAGACCTCGGGGATCTTCGTCCCCCACACGTTGCGGATGTCGATGTCCACCAGCACTTCACGCCGGTCAGCCATGGCCGCTGCCTCCAGCGCCTCGCGCCCTTCCCACGCCTTCGCCAGCGCCAGCATGACATAGGCTTCCTCGCAGGCCTTGGTCAGGCGCTCGCGCGCCACTAACGACTGCCGCACGATGTTGAAGAAATCCGCCACCAGCGCGTCCCGCTTGCGCTTCAGCAGGTCGACGCCCTGCACGGCCACTTTGGCCTGCTGCTTACGCTGCAGCAGGTTCATCCTTGTGGGAGAGACTGCTTCAGGCATGCTCGTGACCCCTTAACTACGGGACTGGGGACTAGGGACTGGGGACTGGGAAGTGCGCCGGCTCTGAGTCCCTAGTCCCAAGTCCCTAGTCCCGCCGTTGTCTCCTAGACTCTGGTCTTGTCCCGCCACGTCTCCTCCATAAGATCTCCAAAGTAGTACTTCTCGATGTGGTCCTGTTTGACGCGCTTGAGTTCCCCTTTGGGGAACGTGGAGAGGAGTCTCCAGGCCAGCGTCAGCGTATCTTCGATCGAGCGCTCGGTCTGGCCCTGGTTGAGGAACCGTCGCTCGAACTCTTCGGAGAATTTCAGGTAGAGGCGATCGCGATCCGTGAGCGCTTCCTCTCCGATGATCGCCACCAGTTTGCGCAGGTCGACGCCGTTGGCGTAGGCGGAGTAGAGCTGGTCGCGCAGCGCGCCGTGGTCCTCGCGCGTGCGGCCCTTGCCGATGCCGTCGTTCATCAACCGGGAAAGGCTGCGCAGCGGAGTAATCGGCGGGTAGAACCCCAGCCGGTGCAGCTCGCGGCTGAGCAGAATCTGTCCTTCCGTGATGTAGCCTGTCAGGTCGGCGATGGGGTGCGTGATATCGTCGTCGGGCATCGTCAGGATTGGCAGCTGCGTGATCGACCCCTTGCGGTCATGAATACGCCCGGCGCGTTCGTAAATCGTGGCCAGGTCGGTGTACATGTAGCCCGGGTAGCCGCGGCGGCCGGGGATCTCTTCGCGGGCAGCGCCGATTTCGCGCAGACTTTCGCAATAGTTTGTCATATCGCTGAGGATGACCAACACCTGCATATCCATTTCAAAGGCAAGGAATTCAGCGGCCGTCAGGGCGACGCGCGGCGTGATGAGGCGCTCGATGGCGGGGTCGTCGGCCAGATTGAGGAACACCACCGAGCGGGCCAGCGCCCCCGTGGACTCGAACTGGTCGATGAAGAACGCCGCCTCGCGCTGGGTGATGCCCATGGCCGCGAACACGACGGAGAACTGCTCCTGGCTGCCCAGGACCTTGGCCTGCCGGGCGATCTGCGCGGCAATCTCGTTGTGCGGCAATCCCGCGCCGCTAAAGATGGGAAGTTTTTGTCCCCGCACCAGCGTGTTCAGGCCGTCGATCGCCGAGATGCCGGTCTGAATGAACTCCTGCGGACGCTGCCGGGCGACGGGATTGATGGGCGCTCCGATGATCGGCAGCCGCTTTTCGGGGATGAGCGGCGGCAGTCCGTCGATCGGCTCGCCCAGGCCGCTGAACCGGCGGCCGATCATCTCCTTGGATACCCCGAGCCGCGCCACGTCCTCGCGCAAGCTGATCGAGGTCTTAGCCAAGTCCAGCCCGGTCGTCTCCTCGAAGACCTGGATCACCGCGTTTTTCTCGGACACCTCGATCACCTGGCCGCCGCGCACGGTCTCGTCGGGTAGATGAATGTTCACGATCGCGCCATAGGCGAGATCTTTGGCACCCTCGACGAAGAGCAGCGGCCCGGAGATATACGAGATGGATTGATACCGTTTCGTGGTCAGTTCCATGATCCGAAAACCTCCGTCCCCTCACCCTCACCCTCTCCCCAAGGGAGAGGGGAATTTGGATCGCGGCCTAACCGGCCGCAGCGACCTTTACGCCGAACGCCCCCGGCAGTTTCTCTAGCCACCCGGCGATGTACTGGTCGAACTGGTCTTTCGGTACGTCTTTCATGCGGGCGATCTCTTCGATGGCTTTCAGGTTGATGATGTCGTCCAGGAGCATGCCCCGTTTCAATGCCGCCAGCGCCTGGTCGTAGAATGTGACGATGGCCTTCAGGATTCCGTGGGATTTGGTCAGCGGGGAGTGCGCATCATCAGTGTAGGCGTTTTGCTGCAAGAAATCCTCCCGCAGCATCTTGCCGGTCTCGATCACCATCCGCTGGTCGTCCTGCAGGGCGTCGGGACCGACCAATTGCACGATCTCCTGCAGCTCTGCCTCTCGTTGCAGCAGGGCGCCGGCTCGATCCCGCAGCTCCTCGAAATCCGCCGGCATGTGCTCTTTGTACCAGGGCTTGAACAGCTGCATGTAGAGGCTGTAGGACCGCAACCAGTTGATCGCAGGGAAGTGCCGGCGGCTGGCCAGTTTATCGTCCAATGCCCAGAACGTGCCGGTGATGCGCAGCGTGGCCTGCGTCACGGGTTCGGAGAGATCGCCGCCTGGCGGAGAGACTGCGCCGATGACGGTGATGGATCCACGCCGCTCAGGCTTCCCCAGGGCCACGACCCGGCCGGCGCGCTCGTAGAACGCGGCCAGCCGGCTGCTGAGGTATGACGGGTAGCCTTCCTCGGCCGGCATCTCCTCCAGGCGGGATGAGATCTCGCGCATGGCCTCCGCCCACCGGCTGGTGGAGTCCGCCATCACGGCCACCTTCACACCCTGATCCCGCCAGTACTCGGCCAGGGTGATCCCCGTGTACACAGAGGCCTCACGCGCCGCAACCGGCATGTTGCTGGTGTTGGCGATAATGATGGTGCGCTCCATCAACGGCCGGCCGGTGCGGGGGTCCTCCAGCTCGGGGAACTCATCCAGAACGTGGGTCATCTCGTTGCCGCGCTCACCGCAGCCCACGTAGATGATGACGTCGGCGTCTCCCCACTTCGCCAGCGTTTGCTGGGTGATAGTCTTTCCCGACCCGAATGGACCGGGAATCGCCGCGGTCCCGCCCATGGCGACGGGGAACAGCACGTCCAGCACGCGCTGGCCGGTCACAAACGGCTCGGTGGGATCCATACGCCGCGCCACGGGGCGCGCCGCGCGGACCGGCCAGCGATGCATCATCGTGATCTCGCTGCCGTCCTTCAGACGGGCCACCGGGTCGGTGATGGTACACTCGCCCTTCTTGACGTCGACGATGACTCCGCCCTTGCTGCTCGGCGGCATGAGGATCGTGTGCTTGAATCCGAATTCCTGCACCCATCCGATGACATCGCCCGGACCGACCTGGTCGCCGGTCTTCACCGTCGGCTCAAACGCCCACTTCTTCTGACGATCCAACGCCTCGACGACTGCACCGCGGGCCACGAAGTCGCCCTTCTGCTTGCGGATGGCTTCCAAAGGCCGGAGGATGCCGTCGTAGATGCCGGTCAGCAGCCCTGGCCCCAGCTCGACCGTGAGCGGATTGCCGGTACTCTCTAATGGCTCGCCCACATGCAGACCGGACGTATCTTCGTACACCTGAATGAATGCGGTGTCGCCTTCCAGCCGGATGATCTCGCCCAGCAGGCCCTCGGCGCCGACCCGCACAATGTCGTACATCCGCGCGCCCGTCATCCCGCGCGCAATAACGGCGGGCCCGGCGATCTTGATGATTGAACCCTTGATGGACATCTCAACACCTCTCTACTGCGGGACTAGGGACTGGGGACTTGGGACTGGTAACGACGTGGCCTTTCACTAGTCCCCAGTCCCCATTCCCCAGTCCCGCCTTTTCGCTGTCAGCGCAGTTTCACAAAAAACCCGATGTGTTCTTTCACCAGTCTGGCAATATAATCTTCGCCGCTCTCCAGCTGTGCCTTCGGAGCCGGGAAGGGGATGATGATCGGTATGTCCCGGTCCCGCATCAGGCGAGCGACCTCATCTTCGGTCCCCTGCAGGAGGTCCTCGTTCACCGCGAGGAGCCCGTAATCGACTGACACCAGCGCGCGGAGGTGCTCGAGGGCTGCCTTGGCATCGGCGGCCTCCCGGACTTCCACGCCCGCCAGCCGGAAGCCGGTGGCGGTTTCCGGATCGGTGATCACGGCGATCCTATATGCCACCCTCCCGCCTCCTACACCACGGCCATCTCTTTCCTCACCCGGTCGCGAGGAATCCCCAGCGCCTTGCCCCTCGCGATCAACCGGAGGTTGACCACCTCATTGTATTTCATCGCCAGGTAGGCGATGACCACATCAATGCCCAGGGGGTCCTGCAGGTAGAGGTCGATCTGCGCCCGCAGCATGGCCACGTCGATGTCGCGCTCGAAGGTCGCGGGATCGTCGAAGGCAACTTTCACCGGAAAACCCAGCACGCGCACCGCGTGCAGCCCCTGCTCTGCGGTGGCGCGATCCGCCAGCTGGAGAAAAGCATATTCCGTCAACCGGCCGCCGGGGATAAAGAACTTCAGCTTTTCTTCTCTAGACAGCGCCTCAACCTGCTGAAGCTTGACAGCCGTCTTGACGTTGGTGGCATCGAGCTGGTACTGCAGCAGGCCCTGCACGACCTGCTCGTCGTGCCCCCGCCCCGGCGCGATCCGCAATCCGTAGGCAGCGTAGAAGCGTTCCAGTCGAAGCTCGAGGCTGAGCAGGTCACCTGACTCTCGATACGCCGCCAGTCCCTCTGCCAGCGGCAACGCCAGTGGATAATCAAGACCTCCCAGCGCACCCACGACCCCGGTCACGTCAGATTGGCCGGCGACCTCTTTGAGCGCGGGTTCGTTCAAACGACCCGCCGGAATCAGGTTGGCAAGGATTTCGTCGTTATGCCGGCCCGCATGTTTCGCGCGCAAAATAACACGGATATTGACAAGATCCCAGCGCATTAGTACGAGCTCGATGAGTTCCCGCGCCTTCCCATCGGCGAAACTCAGGATCCTGCTGGTGGTAAGGGAGAAGTTACGGGCCAGCGCCTGGTCGACCGCCCGCACGGCATCGCTGGTGCGGCTGAGGGCTTCCTGAAGTTCCCGGCTGTACGGTGTGGTCCCCAACGCCTGCAGGAAGGCATCCAGCGTCGGCAACCCCAGCAGCTCCTCCATCCGGCCGGCCTCGAGCAGACGGCTGCGCATGGCGCGAACGCGCGCGTTGATATACGGGAAATCAGGCATGGACGCGCGGTCGCGTGGTCGCGCGGTCGCGGATCATCCCCATAAGAGAGTAGCAATTTCGGGCGCCAGGAGCGTCTTCACACGCTCGACGCGCGAGGCCAGGGTGTTCTCGACGATGAAGCGGCTATCATCTGCGATCAGGCGGACGCCGCCGCTGACATCGTCGGCCGCCTTCACCTCGGCGTCCAGTTTCAGGTCCCGGACCGCCTGCTTAGCTAAGTCCAGGTCTTTGGGGTTCGCTTCGACCGTCATCCGCCCGGATAGCGCGCCCGACGCCTCCCTGATCAACCCGCGAAGGATCGGCCCGTAGCGGGCCTTGTCCTGCTGCACGCGGGCGAGCTCTTCCTCGGCGACCGAGAGCACCTCATGAAGAGCTTCATCTTTGGCCTGGAGAACGAGGGCGGAGGCCCGCACCTGCGCCGCGCTCAGCGCTCTGACCTTCGCCGCCTGGCGCTCGGCCTCCAGCTGCTGGCGCTGAGCGGCCAGATACTCCTGCGCCTGCCGCGTCGCCTCGGCCACCATCCGTTCCGCCTGGACCCGCGCCTCTCCCAGGATTCGATCAATCTCGCCGACGGCTTCTTTCTCCAGGATGGTTATAAGCTCCGACGACATCAAATCTTGCCGATGACGAAGAATGCCACCAGGAAGCCGAGGATTACCATGGTCTCCGGCAGTGCCAGGAAGACCAGCATCAACCCGCCCATTTCCGGCCGCTCTGCAATCGCGCCCGCCGCGGCCGCCCCAATGCGGGACTGCGCCCATGCCGTCCCGATCGCGCCCAGGCCCACAGCGATGGCCGCTGCGAGGCCCAGCAGTCCCGCATTCGCGCCGGCGGGTTTCGCTGCTCCCGCCTCCTGCGCCGCAGCCATCCCGGCCATCGCGAGGGTCAGAACCAGCGCGACTATCATCACGACTCCTGCCGTCTTCAAACCCCCCACCTCCCGCCCGTCTGGGCGCTAATCGTTCTGTTCATCACGTCACCGTGGTTCGAATCCATCGTCTCACGTCGGCGTGAAGCCCACGTCAAGACCTGGTAAGACAGATCGGTTACGAGCGGCCGGGTGCCGCCGATCTCTGAAACGGACGGTACGCCCGGCCAGTTTCCTCATGGTACTTGAATTTCGTAAACAGTTCCACCCAATGGAGACGAGCCGGCTGAATCATGTGCCCCAGAATGGTGAACGCGAGGAACAACGTTTGAAAGACCACGGTGATCAATACCCCGACAACGCGTCCGACGAATCCAGTGAACACGAAGCCGAGGGACGGGAACTGCCTCCCAAACTCTCTCACCATCTCGGGTCCCAGCTGATTCGCGGCCGTGGCCAGCGCGGCGGCCGCCAGGCCAAATGCCATCAACCGTGCATGAGAGAGAATGTGACCGAACCCCGACGTGCTTTCCAGCAGCCATAAGAAGCGCTTCATGACGTCCCGATCAACAACCAGAGACACCAGCGCCACGACGACGGCCGCGAGAAAGAGATAGAGTCCGATTGGGCTGAGCTCCATCGGCAGCCTTCCTCCACGCGCTCCGAGAAACAGGAGAAGCCCGCTGGTACCGAGCATCAGCACGATCGATTCAAACACGCCCACGGGATGTCTGTGCCGGACCGCTTGGGTGAGATGCACCAGCAGGCCAAAGAAGATCATCAGAATTCCCGCAATGATGACAACGATGAAATAGCTGTCTGCCTGACGGACCCGGTCATACAACGGTTCAACGTGGAAGAGCAACTCCGGCAAATTGCCGAAGAACTCTGCGTACACTCCGCCAAACAGGATCACCCAAAATGCGAGCACGCGCAGCAAGTATGACAGATCCGCGAGCAACAGCGGCGCGAACCGCATGCTGAGAAAGTTGATGTTCAGCGCACGCCCACTCCTGGCCCGGCCCCTGAGCCACCACCCGAGGAGCAGGAGCAGCAACCCGTAGCCGACATCCCCGATGACCAAACCGACGAAGATGGGAAAGGTGACGGCCATCACCGGGCTGGGATCCCACGCCCCGTAGCGCGGCGGTTGAAACAGTGCCAGGAGGCGCTGAAATGGACGGATCAGAGGATGGTTATCGAGCAGCACCGGGATGCGCTCCGGCTCATCGTGGGCGTCGACCGGCTCGTCGTGCACCACGATGTCACTGCCAAAGCGCGCCCGCAATACGCCCCGTATTTCGCTTACCGCGCGGGTCGGCGCCCACCCATGCAGGATGAATGTGTACCGGGACTGGGCCAGCTCGGGAACGATTTTCATCTGGGCCAGCCGGTCGGCCAGCCAGGCGCGAACGGCCAGCAGGCGCGGGCGGGCTGACGACGCGATGCCGCTCAACTCACGGTCGATGCGCTCGATCTCCGCCGGGATCTCCGCCTTCCGCCGCTCCATGGCCGCGATCGTCTCGGTAGCCTGCTCTCGCGCGAAACGCGCCGGCAGGCGCAGTTCTGTCGCCCCGGCGCGAGATAAGATTGCGCGTACCCGTTCGCCCTCGTGCCGCAGGAAGGCGATCACGACGCCGATGCGGTGTTCATCCACTATACGGCTGATGACTTCGACCCGCCCTTCCGTCGCCTTCGTCAACTCGTTCCGCAGCGCGGCCACAACGGTGAGGTCCTTGGTGTTGAGGAGGAACCCGACGGACTGCAAAGCCCGGCTCTGGGAGAGGGCGCCCAGCAGCGGGGACAGCACGCGCACCGCGCCCTCGTAGGACGCGATCAATTGGCGCTCTTCGTCGAGCTCAAGGCGCGTTCGGGTGAGGTCTCTGACCCGCCGCTCGAGCTCGGCGACCTCGGCGTCGAGCGCATCGACCGAGGCGTCGCCCGGAGCATCACCGGGTTCGGCAGACCCGGGCGGTAACAACACCAGCAGGCCGTCGGCGCGCGTCAGAACCCGCTCCAGGACGGCTACCGTCTTCGCATCCTCTTCGGCGAGTTGCAGCGCGCTGACCTCAGGCGCCTCTTCCGACTCGATCCGGTCGACGTGTAACGTCCCCAGCCGCTGAACCTCGTCGATCACCTGCCCCAGCAGCCGCTTGGGGCCGAGGACGAGCACGCGGCTCATCTCGACGATCATGACAACCCACCGAGCACGCGTTTGACCACCAGCTCCGCAGCCTCCCGGATCCGTTCGGACGCGCGCGAACGCACGCGCTGGACCTCGGCCTGCGCCGTGGCCAACCGCTGCGCGGCGAGCGTTTCGGTTTCACGAGCGATCTCCGCCCGCACGCGCGCTGCCAGTTCCTCGGCCTCGCGGCGAGCCTGCTCGCGCACGGCGTCGGCCTGCCGCTGCGCCTCCTCGACGATGCGCTGCGCGTCCACTTTCGCCTGGGCAACCTTCGCCTCAAGTTCTTTTTCCGTGGCAGCGATTACGTGGAGAAGGTTGTCATCCGAGGGGCCGTGCTTACCTGTCATTCGCCGCCACCCACTGCGCTGGGATCCTCTGCACGGAAAACCCAGGAACCACGGGTCGCCCCGCATGTTCCTGGGTTCCGCAAACACGCGCACATCATAACAAACGCGCGAGAAGACAGTCAAGATAACTGACGGAAACGCGGAATGCTACAGGCGGAGCAACACGGCCGCCGACCGCGCCAGATCAATGAGGGGCTGTGGGTAAATTCCCATGATGAGCGTCCCCAGGCCGGTCACCCCCAAAGCCACCTGCAGCCCGGCCGGCTCCGCGAGCGGCGCCTCCGAGGCTGCCGGCATGATATACATGGCCCGGATGACACCGGCATAGTAGTACAGGGAGATGACGCTGTTGATGATCCCTACCACGGCCAGCCACAGCAGGCCGTTGTCGATGGCCGCAGCCAGAACATAGAACTTTCCAAGAAAGACCGACGTCGGCGGCAGCCCCGTCAGCGAGAGCATGAACACCGCCATCAGCAACGCCAAGACCGGAGCCCGCCGCGCCAGGCCGGCATAGTCGGGGATCTCATCGGTGCCGAGCTGCGAGCCGATCAGCGTGGCCACGAAAAATGCGCCCAGCTGCGTGAAGGTGTAGCCCAGCAGATACACCAGCACTCCCGGCGTGCCGAAGTCGCCCCGGAACGCCGCCACCCCGATCAACAGGAAGCCGGCGTGCGAGATGCTGGAGTAGGCCAGCATGCGCTTGATGTTGCGCTGCGGCAGGGCCAGCAGGTTCCCCAGCGTCATCGACGCTGCGGACAATACCGCGATCAGGAGCACCCAGTTGACCCGTGACGGATCGAGGGTCACCACCAGGACGCGGACCAGCGCGGCAAAGCCCGCCGCCTTGGACCCCACCGACAGGAACGCGGCCACCGGGGTGGGCGCGCCTTCGTAGACGTCAGGGGTCCACTGGTGGAATGGGACCATCGAGATCTTGAAACCAAACCCGGCCAGCATCAGGGCCACGGCCAGGTAGAGAGCCGGCACCGGCGCCGCGCTCAACCGCTGGGCGATCTGGTAGAGGTTCGTCGTGCCGGTCAGACCGTAGACGAGCGAGAATCCATAGAACATCACCGCAGACGCGGTGGCGCCGAACAGGAAGTACTTGATGCCGGCCTCGTTGCTCTTCGGGTTACCCTTCAAAAACCCGGCCAGCACGTAGGAGGTGAGGCTGACGTACTCGATGGACAGCGCCAGCAGAATGAGGTCGGTACTGGCGGCCATCAGCATCAGCCCCAGCGCGGTGAAGACGAGCAAGGCGTAAAACTCGCCCTCGAAGCGAGTCTGCCGGCCCATGGAGTCCGTGGCGGACAGAATCACCAGGATCGTCGTCACGATGGCGATAATCTTCAAGAAGACCGCAAAGCCGTCCACCGCATACGTACCAAACAGCACCGTGCGCGGCTGCCAGAGCACCATCGAGGACGTGGGAATCAGCGCCAGCACCAACCCGACGACCGCCGTCAGCCCGACGGCTGCCTTGCGGCCTGCGGGCACGACGAGGTCCAGGAGGAGGGTGAGCAGGCCGACGCCCAGCAGCCAGAGCTCCGGCGCTACGGTCCAGAGATCCGCCTGCAGGCTCGCCAGGTTCATCGGTGCTACCGCACCATAGCGACCAGGGTGGTCATCGCGGCATTGATCACGTCCAGCAGCGGCCGGGGATACAGTCCGAAGATGACCATCAGGACTGCCAGTGGCACCAGCGAAATCTTCTCACGCGTGTCCATGTCCGGGAGCCCGGCCCATCGTTCGTTAAATGGCCCCAGGAAGATGCGCTGGATCGTCCACAAGAACATCGCCGCCGTAAAGATCACACCGGTCACCGCCACCACCGTCAGGTATGGGAAGATGCCGAACGAACCGACAAAGATGAAGAACTCGGCGACGAACCCCATCAACCCCGGCAGGCCCAGCGACGCGAGCATCGCCACCATGGTGATGCCCGTGTACATCGGCAGGCGGGCGCCCAGTCCGCCGAACTCATCCACGCCCCGGGTGTGGGCCCGGAAATCATAGAGCACCCCGACGATCAAGAACAGCGCGCCCGTGATGACGCCGTGAGCCACCATTTCGAAGACCGCCCCGTTGAGCGCGGTAGCGGCGGCGACGGCCTTCTCCGGGATGCCGGCGGCCGCCGCGGCGGACGCAACGCCGAGCATCACGTAGCCCATGTGGTTGACCGAGCTGTAGGCGACCAGCTTCTTCAGATCGGTCTGGGCCATGGCCACGAGCGCGCCGTACACGATCCCCAGCAGGGCCAGCACGGCCACCGCCGGCGCGTAAATGCGGAACGCCTCGGGCAACATGGGCAAACTCACCCGCACGAACCCGTACGTCCCCATCTTCAGAAGCACGCCGGCCAGGATGACGCTCCCGGCCGTCGGCGCCTCCACGTGCGCGTCTGGTAACCAGGTGTGAAAGGGCCACATCGGCACCTTGATCGCGAAGCTGAGGAAGAACCCCCAGAACGCCAGCGCGGCCAGTACGGGTTTGGCGGCCAGCGGCTGCTGCTCGATCAGCGTCAGCATGTTGAACGTGTGCGGCTGCGCATTGAAGTACATCACCAGGATCGCCAGGAGCATGGCCAGCGATCCCACCAGCGTATACAGGAAGAACTTGATGGCCGCGTATTCCCTGCGCGGGCCGCCCCAGATGCCGATGAGGAAATACATAGGCACCAGGGTGATCTCCCAGAAGATATAAAAGAGGAAGAAGTCCAGCGCGGCAAAGACCCCCAGCATCCCGGTCTCCAGCAGCAGAAAGAGGAACAGATATTCCTTCAACCGCAGCTCGATCCGCCAGGAGTAGGCGACCGACAGCAGGCTCAGCAGGGCCGTGAGCACGATCAGGGGCAGGCTCAATCCATCCACGCCGAGATGGTAGTGAATGCCGAGGCTGGGGATCCAGTTGCCCAGCTCGAGAAACTGGAACCCGCCGCCGATCTTGAACAAGGCCGTCATGAACAGCGAGAGGACGAACGATGCCAGCGAGGCGCCCAGGGCGATCCCCTTCAGCAACGTCTCGTTGGTCTTGGACGTGAACAGGATGATGATCCCACCCACCAGGGGCAGGAAGATGATCAGGCTGAGCATTGCATCCCTCCAGTGCCAGTCAGCGTGTTAATCCGATCACCGCCAGGACAATCACCCCGAGCGCGATGACCAGCAGGTAGTTCTGGGCGCGACCCGTTTGCACGTGGCGCAGCCTACCGCCGGCGGCTTTGGCCAGCCAGCCGACGAGGTTGACCGCGCCGTCCACCACATACAGGTCGAAGACGCGGTACAGACGCGACAGCCACACGAACACGACCCCGATCGCATTCACGGCGCCGTCGATGGCATAGACATCAAACGTCCGCAGCTGCTGCGCGACCCAGACCACGGGCCGGACGACGCTGACCGCGTAGAACTCGTCCCACCAGTACTTGTGGACCAGGACCGCGTACGCCGGCGCCAGCACCCGGCGCAGCGTCGCCGATGAGACCAGCTGCCACCGGTACACCACGGCCGCGGCCAGGATGCCCGCCCCGGCGATCGCCGTGGAGAGGGCGGCAAAGCGCAGATCGAACGGCGCGCCCTCGGCGGCCTCGAAGTGGACGAAACGGTGAAACATGTTGCCCACCAACGGCCACGGCGCGCCCACCAGCCCAATCACCCCGGAGAAGGCGGCCAGGACGATCAGCGGCACCGTCATCACCTGAGGGGATTCGTGCGGGTGGGCGGTGTGGCTGCGCAGCGATCCGGTGAAGGTGTAGAAGATCATCCGGAACACGTAGAATGCGGTGACAAATGCCCCCGCCGCGCCCAGGTAGAAGAGCGTCCGGTCGTGGTGATACGCCTCCAGCAAGATCTCATCTTTACTCCAGAAGCCCGCAAACGGCGGCACGCCGGCCAGCGCCAGACCCCCAACCAGCATGGTCACATACGTCACCGGCATGACCTTCGCCAGGCCGCCCATCTCCTTGATGTCATTCGTGTTCATGGCGTGGATCACCGAGCCTGCGGCGAGGAACAGCAGCGCCTTGAAGAACGCATGGGTCATGAGGTGAAAGACCCCCGCGGTATACCCCAGCACGCCCAGGCCCAGCATCATATATCCGAGCTGGCTGATCGTCGAGTAGGCCAGCACGCGCTTGATATCGTCCTGCACGATGCCGATGGTGGCGGCCATCAGCGCCGTGAGGCCCCCGATGTAGGCGACCACGGTCAGCGCGAGATGGTCGGGACTGCTAAAGAACAACGCGTACGTCCGCGCGACCAGGTAGACTCCGGCCGCCACCATGGTGGCGGCGTGGATCAACGCCGACACCGGCGTGGGACCTTCCATCGCATCCGGGAGCCACACGTGCAGCGGGATCTGCGCCGACTTGCCCACCGCCCCGCCGAAGATCAACACGGCCGCCAGGGTCAGCAGCGGACCGGCCAGCGATCCGGTCTGCACGGCGGCAAAGACCGCATCGAACTGCAGCGACCCCACGGTGAAGAAGAGCAGCAGGATACCCAGGAACATGAAAAAGTCGCCCACCCGGGTGGTGACGAACGCCTTCATCGACGCCCGTGCCGCTGCGGGGCGCTCGAACCAGAACCCGATCAGCAGGTAGGAGCACAGGCCCACCAGCTCCCACCCCGCATACAGCACCAGGAAGTTGTTAGCCAGCACCAGCAACAGCATCGAGGCGGCAAACAGCGACAGGTAGGCAAAGAAGCGCGGGTACCGTGGATCGGCGTGCATGTAGCCGACGGAATAGATGAAGATCAGCGAGCCGACCACGGTCACCACAAAGAGCATCACCGCGGTCAACGGGTCGACTGCGTAGCCGACCGCCAGGGGACGGTCGCCCATCATCGCCCAGACCATCGTGGCCTGGTACCGTCCGCCGAACATGACCTGCCCCAGAATCACCAGCGACAGGAGACCGGACAGCCCCAGCGCGCCGATGGCCACGTAGGCCCCTTCCCCAGGCAACCGCCGGCCCCGGAAGAGGATCACCCAGAAGGCGATGAACGGCAGGAGCGGAATCAGCCAGGCGACTTGCAACATCGCGTCTCCATCACCACTTCATCAAGTTGATCTCGTCGACCTGGATGGTCTCCAGACTGCGGTACGCCGCCATCACCAGGGCCAGGCCGACCGCTGCCTCACACGCGGCCAGGGTAATGATGACCAGGGCGAAGACCTGGCCGGCGACCGCCGCGGGGGCGACGAACCGGTTGAACGCCACCAGATTGATATTGGCGGCGTTGAGCATCAACTCGATGCCCATGAGGATGGCCACCGCGTTGCGCCGCGTCAGGACGCCGTACAGGCCCAGACAGAACAGGAGGGCAGCGACGATCAGATAGCTGGTCAGACCAACCTGCATTCAGTCTTCCCTCCGCGCAATCACAATCGCGCCGACCAGGGACACCAGTAACACCACGCTCGTCACCTCGAAGATGAGCACGTAGTCGCTGAGGAAGGCGTTCCCGACCGCGACGACGTTGTAGGCCGGCAGCACGCCGGCGGCGGTCGGCCAGCCCGTGCGGGTGAAAATAACAATGAGCACGAACGCCAGCCAGACCGCGGCCATGGCACCCAGGGGCACCTGGTCATTGAGCTGGCGGGTGCGCACGCCGGTCCCACCCTCGGTGAGCATGATCACAAACAGAATGAGCACCGTGATCGCCCCGGCGTAGATGAGCACCTGGATGCCAGCCACAAACTCGGCCTGCAGCATGACATACAGGCCCGTCACACCCAGGAACGTGGGAACGAGCGACAGGGCGGCACGCACGATGTTGCTGGAGGTGACCACCACGACCGCCGGGATGAGGGTCACCAGCGACAGGATCATGAATGCGGCGAGTTCACCCACGGCCTACCGCCCCCACACCGTCAGCACGAAACCAGTCGCCAGCAGGTTGAGCAACCCTAATGGCAGCAACACCTTCCAGGACAGGGTCAGCAGCTGGTCCAGCCGCAGCCGGGGGTACGTCCACCGCATCCACATCAGAAAGAACACCAAGGCGAACATTTTGGCGAGGAACCACATCAGCGACGGCAAGACCTGCGACAGTCCGGCCCGCGTCCCGAAGAACATCACCAGGCTCAGCAGGAGTCCCAGCCCCGCCAGCATCAAGATCGGGCGAACCAGCAGGGTCTGGCGCAGGCCGGTGGTCAGGATCACCGCCGCCACCACCAGACAGCCCAGCGTCACCAGCAGCCACATATACGGCTGCAGATGCGGCTCGGTCCAGCCGCCGAAGAACATAATCGTCGCCACCGCCGCCATCCCGAACATCTCACCGTACTCGCCCAACTGGAACAGGGCGAACCGCATGCCGGTGTACTCGGCAAAATACCCGGCGACGAGTTCGGACTCGGCCTCTGGCAAATCGAATGGGACCCGGTTGACCTCCGCCGTGGCGGCGGTCAGGAAGGTCAGGCTGGCCAGGATCCCAAACGGGAGCCCGAACCACCCGATCGGCGAGGGGAGCTTGAACATAAACCAGCTGCCCTGTCTGACCTGCGCGTCGACGATGCCCACCGTCGACAGGGTCCCGGCCACCATCGCCGCCCACAGGATGCCGAGGGCCAGCGGGATCTCGTAGCTAATCATCTGCGAGGCCGAGCGCAGCCCGCCCAAGAGCGCGTACTTGTTGTTGCTCGACCACCCGCCGGCGATGATGCCGACGACGGTGACGGAGGCCATGGCGGCAAAATAGAGCACGCCGATGTTGATATCCCGCACCACCAACACCCGGTCGCCGAGCTTGCCAAACGGGATGACGACCCAGTCCAGCAGGGCGGCCACGGCGACGATCACCGGGGCCACGTTGAAGATGAGCGCGTCGGCATGGCGCGGCGTGATGTGTTCCTTCTGCAACAACTTGACGGTGTCGGCAACGGTCTGCAGCAGCCCCTGCGGTCCGATGTGCTTTGGGCCCAGCCGCGCCTGGATCCACCCGCTGATCTTGCGCTCCAGATAGACCCCGAGCATCGCGGCGACAACGGCGAGGAACGTGAAGATCACCACGGCCAGGCCGATGGCTTTGAGCAGTTCGATCAACCAGGGCATCTCAGGAATCTGGTCTACGAGAGCGTTCGACTTGGGAGAAGGTCACACCCACTCCAGCGCGCCCTTACGCCACGCATACGCGAGCCCCACAAGGAGCACCAGCAAGAAGAGCAGCATCTCCGCGAAGGCGAAGGTGCCCAACTGCCGGAACACCACCGCCCAGGGGTAGAGGTAGATCACCTCCACGTCAAAAACCACGAAGACCAGCGCGAACAGATAGTAGCGGACGTTGAACTGGGCCCAGGCCTGACCAAAGGGGATCACGCCGGACTCGTACGTGATGGTCTTCTGGGGGAGGTCTGCACGGGGCGCCAGCAACCATACCACGACCAGCGGCAGCACGGCCATGAGGGTGCCGACGACCGCGAACACGGCCACGTAAAACCAGTCCAGCAGCACTTTCGGCATCGAGGACGACGGCCTGTGAACACCCCGTCGAAAATCTCCGTGGATTCTGGCGGGGCACCGGTCCTAGACATTCGCGCGCCGAGGAGTGGACCCCTGCTGAAGAGCGAACTGACGGGAACACGGGATCGCGGGAACACGGGAACGCGAAGAAGTAATCCTCTCTCGGCAGTATCGCGTTCCCGTTAGTTTACGTCGTTACAGCGCAGCGACCTGGGCGTCCGCCGGGAGAGTCTCCAGCACTTGCAGCAGCGCGCGGGCCACCAGCCGGGGCTCATGACGGACCAGGTGCTCCTCGCTGATCAGCGCGTCGCCAATCGGCACGACTCCCTCCGCGCGGATCGCCTCCAGGTCCGGTTCCACCGGCCGCGCACCCTCGGCCTCATAGCGCGCCAGCAGCGCACGGTTGCGTGGGCGCCGGGTGTTCACCAGCACGTGGGTGAACAGCCTCGGGCCGATCAACTCACGCAGCACGCGGACGTGATCGCTGCTGGAAAATCCGTCGGTCTCTCCGGGCTGGGTCATCACATTGCATACGTAGACCCGCCGGGCCTGGCTGCTCCGCATGGCGTCGGCCACGCCGCCCACCAGCAGGTTCGGAATCACGCTCGTATAGAGGCTGCCTGGTCCCAGCACAATCAGCTCCGCGTCCTCAATCGCCGCCAGGACCTCCGGCAGCGGCGCCACGTCCGCGGGCTTCAAGCCGACGCGCCGGATGCGCTTGCGGGCTCGCGGAATCTGCGACTCGCCTTCGACCATGGTGCCGTCGGTGAACTCCGCCCACAACACCACGTCCTGGGCGGCAGACGGCAGCACCCGGCCGCGAATGTTCAGCACCTTGCTGGTCTCCTTCACGGCACTCTCCAGATCACCTGTGACGCCGGCGAGGCTGGCGATGAACAGGTTGCCGAACGCATGGCCGTCCAGCGCCCCGCCCTGGAAGCGGTACTCAAACAGCTGGGTCATCAGCGGCTCGGACTCCGCCAGCGCCACCAGGCAGTCCCGAATGTCGCCGGGAGGCAGAATGCCCAGCTCGCGCCGCAGCCGGCCGGAACTTCCGCCGTCGTCGAACACCGTGACCACAGCCGTAAGGTTGTTGGTAAATTCCTTCAACCCGCGCAGCAGCGTGGAGAGACCCGTGCCGCCGCCGATGACGACGATGCGGGGGCCACGGCGACGCTGGCGTTGTTGGGCGAGGACATCGACCAGCTGGTGCTGGCCGGGCGGAAGGAGGGCACCGGCGATGGCGCGGACCGTTCCCTGCAGGCCGGCGAACACGGCCAGCAACCCGCCTCCAATGAATGCCACCCCGAGCCAACTTGGTGACAGTGCGCCGCGACTCCAGGTCAGCACCGCCACGGCCAGGCGGAACATCGAGAACTCCATCCAGCCCAGCGGCCGGACGTTGACGATGAGCAGGACCCCCGCGGACAGCAACACGATGCCGGCAGCCATCAACACGACCCAGCGCTTCACGCCGAGTCCTGGGGCCAGCCACTGGGCGAGGCGGCGGAGCCTCGTGGGCACTGGACTACTCCTTCCCGATGTCGCGATGCCGGACCGTGACGCGGTAGCCCCCGCGGGAAAGGTGGTCGGCCAGTGCATCCGCCAGCACCACAGAACGGTGTTTGCCTCCCGTGCACCCGAGCGCCACCGTCAAGTGGGCCTTGCCCTCTTCCACATATTGCGGCAGCAGATAGTCCATCAACTGGGTCAGGTGGCGCATGAACTCTTGCGTCGCGGGGGCGTGGAGCACAAAGTTGCGGATCTGCGGGCTGTTGCCGGGCAGGGGGCGCAGCGCCTCGTCGTAGTGCGGGTTGGGCAGGAACCGCACGTCGAACACGAGGTCGGCGTCGAGCGGAATGCCATATTTGTACCCAAACGAGAGCACGGTGACGGTGAGTGTGACCGCGTCCGGACCGCGCACGAACGCGTCCACGATCGTGTTGCGCAGTTCGCGCACGCTGAGGGTGGACGTGTCGATGATCTTGTCGGCTTTCTCTTTCACGGCCTCCAGCCGGTGCCGCTCGGCACGGATGCCGTCCATGATGCCGCCCGCCTGGGCCAGGGGGTGCTTGCGGCGCGTCTCTTCAAAGCGGCGGACCAGCACATCGTCGGCCGCATCGAGGAAGAGGATGACATAGTCCAGCCCCATCGCTTCAAGGGCGTTCAACGAGGTGAACAGATCGTTGAAAAACTCCCCCCCGCGCGCGTCGATGGCCAGCGCCGCGCGCTGGACACGACCTTCAGACTGCAGGCAGAGTTCGGCGAACTTCGGCAGCAACGCCGGAGGCAGGTTGTCCACGCAGAAGAAGCCGAGGTCCTCAAACACCTTCATGGCGTTCGACTTCCCCGCGCCGGATAGCCCGGTGATGATCACAAACTGGAGGTCGGCGATGGGCCGCAGGCGCCGCACCGTCGATGGCCTGGCCACATTCAACCCCCTGCCGTGATTCGTGAATCGTGATTCGTGACTCGCTGCGCACTATCCATTTGTTGCCGTCGCCTGCGAATCGCGAATCACTAATCACCAATCACTTCTTTCCTCAAGTGTACCATCTCTATCGAATAAGGACGTGGCTCAACAGCGTGCTGATGAGGGCGATGAGCAAGGCGCCCACCAGCGCCGACCAGAAACTCGTCACAGAGAGCGCGGTCACCGCGGCCACGATGTACAGCATCAGGGCGTTGATGACCAGGGTGAACAGTCCCAGGGTCAGGATGTTCACCGGCAGCGTTAGGATGAGGACAAGGGGACGGATGAACGCATTGACAATCCCCAGCACCAGTGCCGCGACGATGGCGGCGCCGAAGTCAGGAATGCGCACCCCGTGAATAATGCGCGTGGTGAGATAAATCGCCACGGAGTTGACGAGCCAGCGCAACACAAAACTCTGCACCGAACCACCTCCTTCGCCCGATTCACACCACAGCCCGCGCCAGCGCCGCCACCTCGCCCGGCAGCGTGGCCACCGTCACCCCGGCCGCCTGCAGCGCCTCGATCTTTGAGCCGGCCGTGCCCTCCGTGCCGGAGATGACGGCGCCGGCGTGTCCCATCCGCTTGCCCGGCGGAGCAGTGCGGCCGGCGATGTACCCCACCACGGGCTTGCGCACGTGGGCGGAGATGAACCGCGCCGCCTCTTCTTCCGCGCTGCCGCCGATTTCCCCAATCAGAATCACCGCCGCGGTGTGCGGGTCGTCCTGGAACATGCGCAGCGCGTCGGTGAAACTGAGGCCGACCACAGGATCCCCGCCGAGTCCCAGCGCCATGCTTTGCCCGATCCCTTCCCGCGTCAGCGCCGCCACGATCTCGTAGGTGAGGGTGCCGCTGCGGGAGACGACCCCCACCGGCCCCGGCGCGAACAGGTGGTTGGGCATAATCCCGATTTTGCACTGACCGGGAACGGTCAGGCCGGGACAGTTCGGACCAACCAGGTGGACCTGCTGCCGGCGGGCGAATTCGACGATCTGCAGCGCGTCGTGCACCGGGACGCCCTCGGTGATCACCACCACGGGATCGAGCCGCGCCTCGATGGCTTCAAGCGCGGCATCCTTCGCGAACCTGGCCGGGACAAAAATGCACGCGGCGGTCGCCCCGGCAGCCTGCACGGCCTCGGCCGCGGTGTCAAACACCGGCACGCCGTGCACCTGCGTTCCGCCTTTGCCCGGCGTGACCCCGGCGACGACCCGCGTGCCGAACTCAAGCATCCGGGCGGTATGGAACTCGCCCTGATAGCCCGTGATGCCTTGCACGAGTACCCGCGTGTCCTTGCTGATGAGGATGCTCATGCGCCGTGCGCCACGAGCGCCACGACCCGCCGGGCGGCTTCCTGTGGATCGACGTAGGCGTGAATGCCCGCCGACTCGAGGATGCGCCGCCCCTCGTCTTCATTGGTGCCGGTGAGACGCACCACCATGTCCACGGGTGATCGCGCATCCACGATGCCGCGGGCGATGTCATCACACCGGGTGATGCCCCCAAAGATGTTGATGAGCAGGCCGCGCACGCCGGGTTTGCGGACCACGATCTCGATCGCCTGCTTCATGTTCTCCGTCGTCGCGCCGCCTCCGACGTCGAGGAAGTTGGCCGGCCGGCCGCCGAAGTGTGCCACCATGTCCAGCGTGGCCATCACCAGACCCGCGCCGTTGCCGATGATCGCCAGATCCCCATCCAGCTCCACGTACGACAGTCCCTCCGCCCGTGCCGCCGCTTCCAGTTCGGTCAGCTCCTCATTCTTCGGCAGGCCGGAGTGCCGGTAGACGGCGTTGTCGTCGAGGATCACCTTCGCATCTACCGCCAGCAGCCTCGGGCCCCCAGCGGCGTCGAAGGGTCTGCCCGTCACGACGGCCAGAGGATTGACCTCCACCAGCTCAGCATCCTCGGAGACGCACACCCGGTACAGCGCCGTGGCCACGGCGACAAAGTCAGACAGCAATGAGCCGCCCAGCCCGAGGCGGCGGCCGAGCTGCCGGGCCTGATAGGGGTGAAATCCAAAAAACGGATCGACGGTGCCGCGGGCGATCTTGTCGGGGGTGGAGCGGGCGACCTCCTCGATGTCTATACCTCCGGCAGCCGATGCGATCACACCCATGCGCCGGGCCGGGCGGTCGATGGTGAACGCCAGATAGTACTCGGCGCCGATCTCCGCCGCTTCGGCGACCACTAACCGGCGGACCTTCTCGCCTTTGATCTGCATCCCCAGGATCGCGGCGGCGTGCCGCTTGGCCTCGTCGGGCGTCGAGGCCAGCTTGATCCCCCCGGCCTTGCCCCGGCCGCCCACCAGCACCTGGGCCTTGAGCACCAGCGGATATGTGAGCGCAATGCCCTCCACCTGCTGGGGACGCTCGATGACGACCCCGTTTTGGACGGGGATGGCGTACCTGGCAAACAGCTCCTTGGCTTGATACTCGTGGAGTTTCATCGAGTCGTCGGGCTCCGGGCTCCGGGCTGCGGGCCTCGCAGTTTTTCCTCGAGTGTGGCTTTCACCCCCGGCCACTCGCCGTCGAGGATGCTGTAATAGACCGTGTCGCGGAGGCGGCCGCTGGCGGTGATCATGTGCTGGCGGAGCACGCCCTCTTCTTTCGCGCCGAGCCGGAGGATCGCGCGGCGAGACGCCTCGTTCAGCACGTCGGTCTTCAGCTCCACCCGCACGCACCCCCACTGCTCAAACGCATGCCGCAGCATCAGATACTTTGCTTCGGTGTTCACGGCGGTGCGCTGCCAGGGCCCGGCGATCCAGGTCCAGCCGATTTCCACGCGGCGGTTCGCGCGGTCGATGTTCCCGAAGCGTGTGCTGCCCACGACGCGGCCGGATGCACGCTCGCACGTGGCAAACGGCAGCTCGCGGCCCTGCGCCTGCGCGTCGAGCGTCGCCTGGATGTAGCGGGCCATCTCCTCGTTCGTCCGGACGAGGCTGTGCGTCCATCGCCACAACTGGGGATCGAGCCCGACCTCGCACAGGGCGGCGTGGTGGTCCATCGACAGCGGCTCGAGTCGGACGACCCGGCCCTCCAGCACGACCGGGCGGATCTCCATGCCCGCGGGCTCCGCGGCACTCAACGCTTCACGAGCCTCTGGGGGGCACGGTCGCCGTCAATAGGAACTGAGTCCGTCAGAGTTTCAAAGAACCAAGCTGTTCCCGCACTGCGCCAACCGAGGCGCCGAACGCCGCCCGCTCGCGCGCGTCGAGGGGCAGCTCGATGATCCGCTCCACTCCGTCCCGCCCCAACACGATGGGGACTCCGATGCAGACGTCGCGCTGCCCGTATTCCCCATCCAGGTAGACGCTGCACGGAATCAGCCGCTTCTTATCGCGCACGATGGCCTCGACCATCTGGGCAATTGCCGCTCCCGGCGCAAAGAACGCGCTGCTCCCCATCAGCTCGGTGATCTCCGCGCCGCCCCGGCGGGTCCGGGCCACAATGCTCTCGATGCGGTCGGCTGGGACCAGGTGCGCCAGCGGAACGCCGCCGACGTGCGCGAAGCGGGGCAGCGGCACCATATCCTTGTCCGTGTGCGCGCCGATCACCATCCCGTGCACGTCTTCAACCGAGACGCCGGCCTCCATGGCAATAAAGGCGCGAAAGCGCGTCGAATCCAGCGCCCCGGACTCGCCGATCACGCGCTGACGAGGAAAGCCGGCCACCTTGTAGGTCAGGTAGGTCATCGCGTCCAGCGGGTTGGTGACGACCAGGAGAGTCGCCTGCGGTGAATGGCGGCTCACCTGCTCGACGACCCCGCGCACGATGCCGGCGTTGGTGTCCAGCAGTTGTTCTCTCGTCATGCCCGGTTTCCGAGCCACGCCGGCGATAATGACGACGACATCAGAGTCCGCCGTCTCCTCATATCCGTTGCTGCCGGTGATCCGCACGTCCACGCCGCGGATCGGCGCCGCCTGCGTAAGATCCAGGGCCTTGCCCATCGGCATTTTCTCGATGATGTCCACCAGGACCAGGTCGGCAACTTCCTCCGCCGCTAGCCAATGCGCGGTGGTATGTCCGACCATGCCGGCACCAACAATCGACACCTTGGGACGTCTCATAGGCACCTCAAAACTAACGGGAACAGGGAACGCGGGAACGGGGGAACGCGACACCACCGAGACAGGATTGCCAGTTCGCGTTCCCGCGATCCCGCGTTCCCGTCATTTTAGCCCATATTGTCGATCACAGCTGTCGCGAACTCGCTCGTCTTCACTTCCCGTGCGCCGTCCATAAGCCGGGCCAGATCATAGGTCACGACCTTTTGCTTGAACGTCTTCTCCAGCGCCTTGGTGATACGCTGCGCCGCTTCTCCCCACCCCATGTACTCCAGCATCATGACGCCGGAGAGTGTGACCGAGCCGGGGTTCACCTTGTCTAGGCCGGCGTACTTGGGGGCGGTCCCGTGTGTGGCCTCAAAGACGGCGTGGAAGTCGCTGATGTTGCCGCCCGGAGCCATGCCGATGCCGCCCACTTGGGCCGCCACCGCGTCGGAGAGGTAATCGCCGTTGAGGTTGCCGGTGGCGATGATGTCGAAATCGCGCGGTCTGGTCAACAGGTGTTGGAATGTCACGTCGGCGATGTAATCCTGGATCAGGAGCCGGCCCGGCGGGACCTTGCCGTCATGGCGCTTGCTGACTTCGTCCCAGGTGATAGTGACGTCGCCGAACTCCTCGCGCGCCACCTCGTAGCCCCACTCCCGGAAGGCGCCCTCGGTGTACTTCATGATGTTGCCCTTGTGCACGATGGTGACCCCCCGGCGGCCGTGGTCCAGCGCGAAGCGGATCGCCTTGCGCACCAGCCGTTTGGTGCCGAAGGGCGTCATCGGCTTCAGACCAACGCCGGCGTCGTCACGGACCTTCCACCCGAACTCCTTTCGGACGAACTCGATAAGCTTCTTCGCTTCGGGCGAAAGGCTGGGATGCTCCAACCCCATGTAGATGTCTTCCGAGTTCTCCCGGAAGATGACCACGTCCACCCATTCCGGATGCTTCACCGGACTGGGCACCCCCTCGAACCAGCGCACCGGCCGCACGCACGCGTACAAGTCCAGCATCTGGCGCATGGCGACGTTCAGACTGCGAAATCCGCCGCCGACCGGCGTCGTCAGGGGACCCTTGATGCCGACTACATAGTGCTGAAAGGCGCGCAGGGTGTCTTCGGGAAGCCACGTGCCGAATGCCTGGTGCGCCTTCTCGCCTGCGAACACCTCGAACCACACGATCTTGCGCTGTCCCTTGTAGGCTGCGGACACCGCGGCATCAAAGATGCGCCTGCTGGCGCGCCAGATGTCGGGCCCCGTCCCATCGCCCTCGATGAACGGGATAATCGGCTGGTTGGGCACGTTGAGGCGGCCATCAGTAATCTCGATGCGCTGGCCTTCTTTGGGCGGGGTCAACTGCTCAAGCACGGACATCGGCAGGCCCTCCTGCGGCACCGCGCGGACACAAACCGCGTCAAGTGTAGCGCAAATCGTGATGTGGTGGCAATTGCGCGCGCGGCCCTCTTGACGCGCCTGTCTCAGGCCGCGTATGCTGGAATGTGGATTACTGGTCAGACCAGCAGTCCGAGGCGCTTCCGTGACGACGCAGGGAGCCAGTCTCTTCCAACCGGTCCGGCGCAGCCGGGTGTCTACGGACATCGTCCGGCAGATCCAGGACCTCATCGCCGCCGAGCACCTCCAACCGGGCGACCGCCTCCCCGGCGAACGCGAGCTGGCCGATGCGCTCTCCGTGAGCCGCCAATCCGTGCGCGAGGCGCTGCGGGTGCTGGACTACCTCGGGGTGGTCGTGGTCCGCCCCGGCGAGGGCACGTTCGTTGCCACCACGCCCCCTTCTCCGGTCGACGCCTCACTCTATAGCCTGCTGTCCGAGCGTTCGTTCCTCCTCGATTTGCTCGAGGCCCGGCGCATCCTGGAAGAGGGCATCGTGCACCTCGCCGCACGCCGCGCCACCCGCGACGACCTGGACACCCTGGAGACGGCGCTGGCGGCGCGGGAGACAGCTCTGGCCGCGGGGAAACACGATGTGGCCGGAGACCTGACGTTTCACACACAGCTGGCAGAGTTGACTGGCAACCCTGTCCTGGCCAGCGCGATGCGGCATTTCGGCGAGATGTGGCTGCGGTCGCGCGAGAAGACCGGCCGGCGGCCCACCAGTCCTCACAAGGCGCTGCAATTTCACCGGCAGATCTTGCAGGCCGTACGGCGCCGGCAGCCCGTCGCGGCCCGGCGGGTACTGCGGCGGCATCTCGACGACATGCGCGCCGACATCGAAGGGTGAGGGCGCGGGAGCGCCCAACCATGTTCCCCTCTCCCGACGGGAGAGGGCAGGGTGAGGGTTGGTGAGGGCGATGGCACGGGTGGAACGAGACTCGCTCGGTGAGATGGAGGTCCCGGCCGACGTGTACTACGGTGCCTCGACAGCGCGCGCGGTCCAGAATTTCCCCATCAGCGGACTACGCTTCCCGCGACCGTTTATCCGGGCGCTGGGACTCATCAAACGCGCCGCGGCGGAGCTCAACATGGACCTGGGCCTGCTGGAGCGTCCGGTCGGAACCGCTATCGTCACCGCGGCGACCGAGGTCGCCGACGGCCGGCTGGATGATCAGTTCGTGCTGGATATCTTTCAGACCGGATCGGGTACCTCCACCAACATGAACGCTAACGAAGTTATCGCCAACCGGGCCACTGAGCTGCGGGGCGGCGCCCGTGGCAGCAAGCTGGTCCACCCCAACGACCACGTCAACCTGTGCCAGTCTAGCAACGACGTCATCCCCACGGCCATCCACCTGGCCGCCCTGATGGAGATCGAGCGCACCCTCGTGCCGGCGCTGCAGGCGCTGCAGGCGGCGTTGCAACAGAAGGCCGTTGCGTTTCACGACGTGATCAAGACCGGACGCACCCACCTGATGGATGCCACGCCAATCCGGCTGGGCCAGGAGTTCGCGGGGTATGCGGGCCAGGTGCAGCGGGCGATCCGCCGGCTGCGCTATGCGCAGCAGGAACTCAGCGAGGTCCCGCTGGGTGGAACCGCGGTCGGCACCGGCATCAATGCGCACCCAGAGTTCGCAGCACGGGCGTGCGCGCGGCTGTCAGACCTCGCGGGGGTCACGGTCCGTGAAACGGACAATCATTTTCAGGCCCAGGCGGCGGTGGACGCGCTCGCCTTCGCCTCAGGAGCGCTGCGGACGTATGCGACGGCGCTGATGAAAATCGCCAACGACATCCGCTGGATGGGTTCCGGTCCGCGCGCGGGCCTGGGCGAGCTGCGGCTGCCCGCGGTCCAACCGGGGTCCTCCATCATGCCCGGCAAGGTCAACCCGGTCATCGCAGAGTCGGTCCTCCAGGTATGTGCGCAGGTGCAGGGGAACGATCAGGTCGTGGCCCTGGGCAACCAGTGGGGCAACTTCGAGCTCAACACGATGATGCCGGTGGTCGCCCACAACCTCCTGCAGGCCATTGCGATCCTGGCGTCGGCATCCCGGAACTTCGCCGAACAATGCATCGCGGGGCTGGCGGCGACGAGGACGGGCCCAGACCTCGTGGAACGCGGGTTGATGCTGGCGACCGCGCTGGCCCCCGTCGTAGGGTATGACAAGGCGGCGGAGATCGCGAAACTCGCCGACAGGACCGGCCGGACCATCCGCGAGGTCGCCCGTGAACAGTTGTCGCTGAGCGACCAGCAGCTCGACGAGATTCTCGACCCGGGCAAAATGACCACGCCGGGCCTGCACGGTGGGGGCGGCGGATGATGGCAGATACGGGTGCGGCCCTACCGGCCGCGACGCTGCGCCGCGATCCCTGGTGGCTGGAGATCCTGCCGACGATCGCGCTGCTCGGTGGATTCACGCTCTACGCGCTGTATGTCATCTTCGTGAACAATCACTACTACGCGGAGCCCTACCTCTCGCCGTTCTACTCCCCCTGCCTGGCGGCCCAATGCCAGCATCTGACGCTGCCGCTCGTCGGCCGCTGGTGGACCCTGTCGCCGGCGCTGCTGGTCTTGTGGGCCCCGCTGGGCTTCCGCGCCACGTGCTACTACTACCGCAAAGCGTACTATCGCGCATTCTTCTGGGCGCCTCCCGCCTGCGCCGTGCGCGATCTCCCCAAGGCGTATGCCGGGGAGACACGGTTCCCGTTTCTCTTCCAGAATGTGCACCGGTACTTCTTCTATCTGGCGGTCATCGTGGTGCTCTTCCTGTGGTGGGACGCCCTCCTGGCCTTCCGCTTCCCGCAGGGGGTGGGTGTCGGCGTAGGCACCCTGGTCATGCTGGCCAACATCCTCCTGCTCTCGGCCTACACCTTCTCCTGCCACTCCTGCCGGCACGTGTGCGGCGGTCACGTCGACGCCTTCTCGCGGGCGGGCCTCCGGCACCGGCTCTGGGAGGCCGTGAGCCGCCTCAACGAACGGCACGGCGCCGTGGCGTGGGCCAGTATGATCAGCGTCGCCCTCACCGACCTCTACATCCGCCTGGTAGCGATGGGCGTCCTGCACGATATTCGGATTCTCTGATGGGGCGCGAGCCGTACGAGACTCACCCCTATGATGTCCTCGTCATCGGCGCGGGGGGCGCAGGACTGCGGGCGGCGATCGAAGCGGCCGCCCGCGGCGCGCGCACCGCGGTGATCTGCAAGTCGCTGCTGGGCAAAGCCCACACCGTCATGGCCGAGGGCGGCGCCGCCGCGGCGCTTGGCAACGTCTGGCCGGAAGACACCTGGGCGGTGCACTTCCGCGACACGATGCGCGGGGGGAAGCTGATCAACAACTGGCGGATGGTCGAGCTTTTTGCGAAGGAAGCGCCCGAGCGGGTCCTGGAGCTGGAGGAGTGGGGTGCGGTGTTCGACCGGACCCCAGACGGTCTCATCTCCCAGCGAGATTTCGGCGGGCACCGCTATGGGCGGCTGGCCCACGTGGGCGATCGCACCGGGCTGGAAATCATCCGAACTCTGCAATACAAGATGATCTCCATGCACGTCGACGTCTTCATGGAGTGCACCGTTACCCATCTGCTGACCGACGCCGGCCGCATCGCCGGCGCGTGCGGGTACCGCCGGGACTCCGGGGGCTGGCTGGTGTTTCCGACCAAGGCGGTGGTGCTGGCCACCGGCGGGTTCGGCAAGGTTTGGCGATACACATCGATGTCCTGGGAGAGCACCGGCGACGGGATCGGGCTGGCGCTGGAAGCCGGCGCCGATCTCATCGACATGGAGATGGTCCAGTTCCACCCGACCGGCATGGTGTGGCCCCCCGGCGCCCGCGGCATCCTCGTCACCGAAGGCGTGCGCGGCGACGGGGGCGTGCTGCGCAACGCTGAGGGGCGGCGCTTTATGTTTCAGTACATTCCAGAGTTCTTCCGGGCCGAAACGGCCGCCAGCGAAGAGGAAGCCGATCGCTGGTATACCGACAAGCGCAGCAACCGCCGGCCCCCGGAGCTGCTGCCCCGGGACGAGGTCACCCGGGCGATCTATCGCGAAGTCAAGACCGGCCGGGGGAGCCCGCACGGGGGCGTCTATCTCGACATCGCCACGCGCCGGCCGCCAGAGTTCATCACCCGCCGGCTGCCCTCGATGCACCACCAGTTCCTGGAACTCGCCGGGATCGACATCACCAAAGACGCGATGGAAGTGTATCCCACCTGCCACTACAGCATGGGCGGAGTGCGCGTCAATGCGGATACCGCGGCGGCCACGGTCCCGGGGTTATTTGCGGCCGGGGAGATTGCCGGCGGGTTGCACGGCGCCAACCGCCTGGGCGGAAACTCGCTGACCGACCTGCTGGTCTTTGGCCGGCGCGCAGGGATGCACGCGGCGGAGTACGTGAGCACGATTCGCACCAATCCCAACGCCTCCCGTGATCAGATCGACGACGCGGCCGCCGCGCTGCTGGCGCCGTTTTCTGCGCCGGGGGATGAGAGCCCGTTTGATGTCCAGACTGGACTCCAGGATGTGATGCAGGAGCATGTCGGCATCTTCCGGGAGGAGGCGGGGATGCGCACCGCGCTGGAGCGCATCGCGGCGCTGCGGCAGCGATTGAGCCGCGTGCGGGTCAGCGGCACCCGGCAGTACAATCCAGGGTGGCACGCCACGCGCGACCTGCACTCCATGCTCACCGTGGCTGAAGTCGTGACGAGGTCGGCCCTGGAACGCAAGGAGACACGGGGCGGGCACAGCCGCACGGACTATCTGAAGACGGATGCGGCGCTGGGTCGCGTGAACATCGTTGCGGCCCAACGCCACGGCACCATCGAGCTGGCGGTGGAACCCATCCCGCAGATTCCGGACGAGCTGAAGCGCATCGTGGAGGAGCACACATGAACGCGGGCGAGGAGATCACGCTGCGGGTCTGGCGAGGTGATGCCGCCGCGGGCAGGCTGGTGGACTACCGGGTCCGGACCGCCGAGGGCATGGTGGTGCTGGACGCGCTGCGCGCGATCCAGGCCACGCAGGCGCCTGACCTGGCGATGCGGTGGAACTGCAAAGCCGGCAAATGCGGTTCGTGCAGCGCGGAGGTCAACGGCCACCCGCGGTTGACGTGCATGACTCGCCTGACCGAGGTGGCCGGCGAAGGCAATCCCCTGACCGTGGCGCCGATGCGCGCATTCCCGGTGGTGAAGGACCTGGTCACCGACGTGTCATGGAATTACGAGAAGGCGAAGGAGATCCCGCCCTTCAGCCCGGCGCCGCGTGACCCGGACGGCCGGCGCCGCATGTATCAGCATGAGGTCGAGCGGGTACAGGAGTTCCGCAAGTGCATCGAGTGCTTTCTGTGTCAGGACGTGTGCCACGTGATTCGGGATCATCCCGAGAACAAACCGAAATTCGCCGGCCCGCGGTTCTTTGTGCTGCTGGCCGCCTACGAGATGCACCCGCTGGACACCGCCAACCGCGTGGAGCAGATCAGACAGGACGCCGGGATCGGGTTCTGCAACATCACCAAGTGCTGCACCGAGGTCTGCCCCGAGGGGATCCACATCACCGACAACGCCATCATTCCCCTCAAGGAACGCGTCGTGGACCAGCACTACGACCCGGTGCTGTGGCTGTGGCGGAAGCTCACGGGGCGTGGGAAGACGTCAGCGGCAACGCCTCCTCCGTCTCGGTAGGCGCCGACAGATCCAGGTCCACGAGCCGGCGGTTGCGCAGGGCCACGCCGGCCACGGCCAGCCCCATCACCAGCCCGCTGATCCCGATGGCACGATCCGCTCCCAACCAGTTGCCCAGTGTCCCGGCGATGGCGGCGTTGAGGGGACCGCTGCCGATCAACGCCAGTGTGTAGATGCTCATGACGCGCCCGCGCAGGCTGTCTGCCGCGTAGCTCTGGATGGTCGCGTTGCAGGTGGCCAGCACAGCCATCACGCAGCCGGCCACCGCCGCCGTCAGCACCATCGAGAGCAGCAGCTGCCTGGAGAACGCCAGGGCGACCAGCGCCGCCGAAGCGGCGTATCCAAACCCGAAGATCAGGCGGCCCGGCCGCGTCGCGCGCAGCGTGGCCACCCCCAACGCCCCGATCGTCGCGCCCACTCCGGCCGCTCCGAGCAGATAACCGTTCTCCGCGGGGCCGCCGCCCAGCACCTTGCTCGCCAGCACCGGCATCAGCACGATGTAGACGAATGCGAGAGTCCCCACCAGCGCCACCAAAATCAACAGCGTGCGCACGACGTGATGACCACGGACGTATGCAATGCCCTCGCGCAGATCGTCCAAGAGATGGGTGCGGACAATCCCGGTCGGCGCGGGAGCCAGGCGGAGGATCCACAGTGAATACAGAATGGCCAGGAATGAGACCGCGTTCACCGCGAAACACCAGCCCGGTCCCACGGCCGCATACACCAACCCCGCCAGGGGTGGGCCGATGACGCGGCTGGCATTGAAGATGGTCGAGTTGAGCGCGACCGCATTGCTGAGGTCCTCCCGCGGCACCAGCGAGGGGAGCATCGACTGCCGGCCGGGCGAGTCAAAGGCCATCACGGTGCCGTTCGCCAGCGCCAGCACATAGATTTCCCAGATGCGGATCCGCCCAGCAAAGGTCAGCACCGTCAGCGCGACCGCTTGCAACAGAAACACCGTCTGGGTGACGAGGACGAGGCGCCGGCGGTCCACGCGGTCGGCGACTACGCCGCCGACGAGCGACAGCACGGTGGAGGGGAACGAGAAGACGAGCGTAACCAGGCTGGTCGCCAGGGCGGACCGCGTGAGCTCCCACACCAGGTAGCTTTGGGCGGTGCTCTGCATCCAGGTGCCCACCTGTGATCCGAGCATCCCGGTCCAGAACAGCCGGTAGTTGCGGTGCCGGAAGGCGGAGAAGGTGGACAGGCGGGTCAGCCCTACGATCATCGCGGCTGAGTGCGCAGGCGCTGCAGCAGCGCTTCCACGTCCTTCCGGTAGATCCGGTACACCTTTCCGAGCTTCGCGGCGGGCAGGACACCGGTGCGGATATATTTGTAGACGGTGACCTTGTGCATCTGCAGGTAGGCGGCGGCCTGCTCGACGGTCAGCAGTTCAGGCTCCGGGAACGCACCGTCATCCGGCGGACCGCCGTTGCCGGTTGAGGAGCGGGACATCCTAGGTCTTTTTCCTCCAGATGACATCGGACCGGCCTGCGCGGTGATTCACGACGCGAGCGAGCACGAAGAGCAGGTCGGAGAGACGGTTGAGATACCGTAGCAGATCCGCGCGCACCGGCTCCTCCCTGCCCAGCGTGACCAACCGCCGTTCCGCGCGCCGGCAGACGGTGCGGGCCACATGGAGAGCGGCCGCCAGCGCTGTCCCGCCGGGAAGGATGAACTCGCGCAGTGGAGGCAGGGACGTCTGGTGGCGATCGATGCTGCGTTCGAGCTGCTCGATCTCCGCGGTCGCGATGGCGGGAGCGGCGCCCGCTGGGCCCGCCGGCGTCGCCAGCTCTGCGCCCAGGTCGAACAGCCGGTGCTGGATGTCATCCAGCAGCGCGGCAAGCTCCACATCCTCGGTTTGCGCGCGGACGAGCCCCAGATGGGCGTTCAGCTCATCGACGGCGCCGTACGCCTCGACACGCAGGTGGTCTTTTGGCACACGCCGGCCGCCGATCAGTCCGGTCTCGCCGCGGTCGCCCGTCCGGGTGTAGATTCGCGGCCCGGCGGATCCTCTCGCCGTGCGGGGTCTGGCCTGCGCGCGCTTCGAGGTCACTCGGTACCGCCGGCGACCGCCGGCTCCCGAACCACTGCCGCAGCTGGCTGGCGCAGGTGATCCGCCAGCCATTTTACAATCCAGTGTAGCCGCTCCACGCGGTGGCGGGGCTGCCCGATGCGCGAGAGATCGTGGCTCTCGTTCGGGAACCGCACGAAGACCACGTCGCGCCGCAGCTTCCGCAGGGCGGCAAATAACTGCTCGGCCTCTTCGATCGGGCAGCGCAGGTCTTGCTCACTGTGCAGGATCAGCAGCGGCGTAGTGATGCGCTCGACGTAGGCCAGCGGGGACCGTTCCCAGTACCAGGTCGGCGCGTCCCACGGGTCGCCGGGGAATTCCCAGAACCCCTTCATGAACGCCAGATCGCTGGTCCCCCACTGGCTGAGGTTGTTACTGATCGACCGCATCGACACCGCGGCCTTGAAGCGATCCGTGTGGCCGATGACCCAGTTGGTCATGAAACCCCCGTAGCTGCCGCCTGCCACGCCCAGCCGGTCGGGATCGATGAACGGGAAGCGCGCGATCGCCTGATCAAGTCCGCGCAGGATGTCCTCACAGTCCTTGCCGCCCCAGTCATGATGCGTCGCGGCGGTAAACTGCTGCCCGTACCCCTGGCTGCCGCGCGGGTTAGTGTACACGACGGCAAACCCCTCAGCGGCCAGCAGCTGAAACTCGTGGAAGAATGCTTCCCCATACGCACCATGGGGACCGCCGTGAATCTGCAGGACTGTCGGGTAGCGCGCGCCGTCGCGGAACTCCACAGGCCGCATCACCCATCCCTCCACCGGCCAGTCGTCGGCCCCCTGGTACGTAAACCGCTCCGGTACGCTCAGGATCACCTGATCGAGGATCGCCTGGTTCACCTGGGTGAGGCGGCGCTCCGCCGCACGGCCGTCCAGTGGCACGACCCACAGGTCGCCTGGCGTCGCCGGATCGGACGCGGCGACAACGGCGCGGTCCCCGCTGCCGCCGATGGCCAGACCAAAGATCTCGCGACGCCCTGAGATGAGCACCGTCACCCCGGCGCCGCGAGCATCGACCGCAGCAAGCTGGTTCATCGCACCCTCGGCCACGATCGCAAAGATGCGCTGTCCGTCGGCGGACCAGACTGGACCGCCGATCTCGGGGTGGGCGCGCATGTCGGTGATGATGTGGTGCTCGAAACTACGGTCGGCGGCCGCGGTCAGGTTCACCGGGTCTCCGCCCCCGGCGGAGGCGATCCACACGTCGGTGTTGGTGGCGTTCATGCAGGCGTTGTCGTGCCCGTAGTAGGCGATGGCCCGCCCGTCGGGGGACCAGGTCGGGGACGAACTGGGCCCGATAGATCCGGTCAGCTGCCTGGCCTCTCCGCCATCCACCGGGATGATCCAGACGTCCGTGACGTTGGTAAAGTCGGCCTCCTCGGTCCGGTTGGTGACACACGCCAGATGCCGGCCGTCGGGCGACCAGGCGGGATCGGCGTGATCGAAGTCTCCGCTGGTGAGTTGCTGTGGTGAGCCGTCGCCGTCGATCGAGACGCGGAAGAGATGCTTGTATCGCCCATCCCAGAATCCCTCACCGTCGTGCTTGTAGCGGACGCGCGTGATGACCTTGACGTCGCTGTGCGGCTCCTCGCGCGCCGGCTTGCCGACAAACGCGAGGCTGCGCCCATCCGGCGCCCACGACAGGTCCGACGGGTGATAGGCGGCAGGTACGAGCAGCCGTGCCTCCCCGCCGTCGGCGGGAATCACAAAGATCTGCTTCGGCCGCTTGACGCCGGGGTCGGGCTTTGCGGTGCCGCGGTCGGACAGGAAGGCGATCCGCCGGCCATCTGGCGACCATCGCGGAAGGGAGTCACGGTGCTCTCCGGCCGTGAACTGCCGCAGGGCACCGCCATCCACCGGCACGACCCACAGGTGTGAGCGGTACGTGTCCGCGTCCCGGTCGACCACGGTCTGGACGAAAACGAGGCGCGAGCCGACGGGGCTCAGCTGCGGATCACTCACCCACTTCAGCGCGAGTAAATCATCGATCGTGATCTTCCGTTTGCTCACGAGGTTCACTCCCTTAGCGCAGTGATTCGTGATTTGTGATTCGCAACGACAAGGACACAATAAACTCTTTGCCCGAATCACTAATCACGAATCACGAGTCACGCTGTTATCTTCCGACAGCCAGCCGTTCCGCCAGCATCGCGGGCAGGCCGGCTGCCAGCACCTTCTGCTGCGTCTGAGAAATAGGATACTCGAGCCTGACCAGCGTCGCGATCTGCTCAGCGGTGTCCAACCACAAGTACGCCGCGCGCGGGTCGCCGTCCCGAGGTTGCCCGACACTGCCGACGTTGATGATGTAACGCCGGTCGGACTGCAACCGGAGAGACTGGCCGGGCAGCAACGGCTCACCGACGACGGCCTCCCCCGCCTGCGTGAACACAGCGGGGACGTGCGTGTGGCCAACAAGGCAGAGCGCAAAAGGTGCCGCATCGAAACTCGCCCGGGCGGTGGCGACATCAAAGATATACTCTTCGATGGGGTCGCGCACGCTGCCGTGCACGCACAGCGCCGTGTCGAGTGTGGCCCGCAGCGGCAGCCCCTCCAGGTAGCGCCGTACCGGGTCAGTCAGCTGCCGCCGGGTCCATACCACGGCTTCGTACGCGAAGGGATTGAACTTTGCGGCGACGGTATCTCGCGCTTCCAGCGCCGCCACATCGTGATTGCCGAGTACGGCCGCGCGTAACTGGGAGCGTACTCGCTCAACGCATGCCACCGGGTCGGGTCCATAGCCGACAAAATCGCCAAGGCAGACCACGGCGTCGGGCTGGCGGGCGGCGATATCCGCCAGCACAACGTCCAGCGCCTCCAGGTTGGCATGGATGTCGGAGATAATGGCGTACGGCATTCCAAGACGATGAATGGCTGGAATATAGTGGTCTTCGGGGTGCGGAGAACCGGCTCCTGTGGCGCGCCCGTCCGAACATGATTGACCAGACTGTGCCACATGCCCAAAATTGTGACTATCATGTGCCAACGGGACCGATCCGCCTTCGCCGGATCTGATCAGCCGTGATGACGTTCCTGCGACGCTGGCTGCGCGTCCCGATGCCGCCGCGGACGCGCGCGAATGCGCAGGTCGATTTCCTTGCCGCCATCCTCTACGGGGCATTCGGCGGTCTGACGCTTCCATTTATTCCGGTGATGGGACGCCGGCTGGGGGCCACCCCATTGCAGGTGTCGCTGCTCGTGGCCGCGCCGGCGATCGTGTTCTTGCTGTCGTTTTGGATCGTCAACGCCGTGCGGCCGGTCCACCCCGTCCGCCTGGTGATGTGGCCCGCGCTGCTTGGCCGGCTGCTCTTTCTCTTCATGCCGTTGATCAAGACGCCGGCGCCCTATGTCGCGCTCATCGTCCTGTATCACGGCGTGAGCTCGATCAACACTCTCGGCTATGCGCAGGTGATGCGCGCCGTCTACCCTGATGACGTGCGCGGCCGCATCATGGCGCTGGTCAAGGTGGGCATGGCGGCGTTCTGGGTGCTGGGGTCCCTGGCCGGTGGGCAGCTCACACAGATGGTGCCCTTCCAATGGGTGTTTGCCGCCGCCGGCATCCTGGGGATGGCGAGCGCCCTGGTGTTCAGCCGGGTGCGCACGCCCGACACGATTGAAGCCCCCGAACACATCAACCCCGCCGTGACCTGGCGTATCCTCCGGACCGATACGGCGTTTCGCCCTTTCCTGCTGGCATTCTTCGTGTACGGGTTCGGGGGATGGCTGATCAGCCCGGCGGTTCCCATTCTCCTGGTGGACGACCTGCGCGCGACGAACTTCCAGGTTGGCCTGCTGGGGGCAGTGACGTCGGCCCTGTGGATGCTGTCGTTCTACTCCTGGGGGAAGATGATCGACCAGCGGACGGCGACCAATACCACGAAGGTCGTGTTCGCCATCGGCACGCTGACGCCCGTGGTCTACTTCTTCAGCCCCAACGCGTGGGTGGTGCAGCTGGCCGGAATCTCCGATGGGCTAACGTCAGCCGGGATCGACCTGGGCTGGCTGGCGGCCGTGCTCCACTACGCGCCGCCCGGCCAGGTCCTGCACTATGTCACGCTCTTCAACACCTTGGTGGGTCTCCGGGCCGCCACGGCGCCGTTCATTGCCGGGGCGTTGATCCCCTCCATCGGGGTGCGGTGGATCTTCGCCGCCGCGGCAGTGGTGCAGCTGACCGGCATGCTGCTCATGCGTCGCGTCTCGGCGCCTGGGCTGGCCGAGGGCGCGGCCCCATCCGATCCGCCCAGTACGGCGTGAGTATGGCGATAAGATCGGCCGTCGGCCTGCGCCACGCCTCCGTCTCCAGGGTGCGTTCTCCCAGGCGCAGCCGCTCCCGCTGCACCGGTTCGTAGAATCGCGCCCAGAATGCATCTTCGGTATCGTCCAACAGCGTGACGCGCCGGGCGTCGACACGGACTTCCAGCCGGCACCGGCCGCTGGAGATGATCACCCAGGCGTCCTGACACCCGAACTCGCGGCGCAGGATCTCCCGCAGGTGCGCCACCAGGCGCCGCTGCTGCGGCCAGCGCCCCGGCCGGGTCACCCGGTGAGCCGGCGCCCCAGGTCGTCGAGAAACGCGCCCAGATACACCGCCCCGATCTCGTTAGGATCATCGAGCTGGGTCAGCGCGGCGCGGTCGATCTGAAGGGTCGCGGCAATATCCGCCACCATCGGGCGCAGCGTCTGCACGTAGGCCTGGACATGTTTCTGCCCCGACCGGGTGTGGGGCACCGGGACCACAAACCCGCGCCGGCGCGCTCCCGGCGGCATGCGGCGTTCGATGCGCATTATCGGCATCACCTCGCGATGGATATCCCAACTCCACTCCCTGCGGTCATCGAGGGACGGAAAACTCCGCGACCGTTGGAGACACCAGCCGTGTGAAATCGGCAGCCGTGACCGTCATCGTCTCGCGGTGGCTCCCGGCGTTGAACACGATCGTCGGATCTTCGGTCAGCGCTCGATCGACGACGACTGGCACCTGGTACAGGTTGGCGAACGGCGGCATCGCTCCGACCTCGCAGTCTGTGAACACGGTGGCGAACTCCTGCTCGCGCGCCAGCCGCGCGTCCTTCGCCCGGAGCGCCGTCTTCACCTTCGGCATCTCCACCCGGTGCGGCGCAGGGAGCACCAGCGCGGTGAGCGTGCCGTCGATCATCGCCATCACCACCTTGGCCATCAACCGGCCGGGAACATGCTCCACGGCCGCGACCTCCTGCGCAGTGTACACCTCGGGGTGGGAGTGGACCTGATATTTAACCCCGTTCTCCCGGAAGTACCGTTCCAGGCGCTCGCGACACGTCATACGAATCCCCCACAGTGACTCGTGATTGGTGATTCGTGATTCGCCAAGGCATCTCTCGATGGTGAGGGTCGCGATCCCGTAATCAGGGCTAACGTTGTCGGCGAATCACTAATCACGAATCACCAATCACGACATTTAGTGCCCAAACGCCCCAGTCATGTACGCGCGCAGGATGAGCAGCATCTGCGTGACGCACACAATCGCCAGCGAGCGCGGCTCCCGGAAGGGTGCCTCGTTGCGCGTCATCGCCACGCGGAGAAATCCCTGCGGCCGGAGGCCGAACTGCACGACCGCCCCGGTCGTCACGAGCGCGCCGTACAGATAGTGCAGCGATGTCCTGGGCCGCGCGCCGGAGACGGCCACCAGCGCTCCGGTGACCACCTGCCCCGCCAGCACCACCAGCACCAGCAAGAGCAGCATCCAAAATGTGCGTCCCAGCGCCACCTGCCGCCGGCGGTGTGCCACAAAGGCCCAGGCGGTCAACACGGCGTTCCCGGCGGCAGTCGCAGCGGTGAGAACCGGCAGTGCATGGATGGCAAGCAACTGGAGCATCGGGGTCAGGGGGAGATTTCACGCCGGCGGGACCGGGCTCCTGCCCTGGACCGGAAACGGCGAACGGGAAACGGGAAGCGGCAATTCAATTGTTTCCCGCTTCCTGCTTCCCGTTTCCGGTAGTTCTCTAAACGGGTGACAGCAGTCCGACCTCGCGCAGTTGCTCGAGAATCTGCTGCATCTTCGCAAAATCCCGGAACCCGCTGCTGAATTCCTCTGAGGTCTTGTACCCGATCTCCACAAACTTGTTCAGGGAGACAAAGAAGGCGTACTGGATGGTATTGGCGATTGATTCGGGGGCATCGCGGTTCTTGTCCAGATTCACATCGATCACGTCGATCTTCGGAATGAAGTCGTTCTCGCCGCGGCCGGCCTTGGCTTCGGTCCGCAACAGATCTTCCAGGTTCTTCGTGGCCACCCAGTCTTTTGACATCACCATGGCGACATCCAGGTCATACTCCAGGTCGCCGCTGCCGACGCAATGGTGCATGGTGGGCCGCACAAACTCTGACATCTCCTCAGCCGGCCGTTCGTCCAACCGGCAACCTTCCTTATCCAGAGGCGAGATGGCAAACACCGGACAGCCCAGCTCCAGACTGAGGTCGGCAAGTTTTGCCGAGATCAGATCGGTTTTGGCCTTCTCGTCGTGCACATTCTCTTCCAGGGGAACCCGCTGCAGGTAGTCGATGAAGATGACGCAGGCGTCTGTGCGGAACGCATGCATCATGTTGTGAGCCCGCGCCCTGATGCGTTCAACCGTGTCCCGGCGCCCGGCCTCAAACAGGAACAGGGTGCTGAGGCGGCTCTCCATCTTCGCCCAGGATTCCTTGACCCGCCCCCGGATTTGCGGTGACCGCGACGCCGCGGAGAGCAAGGTGGCGGGGTTGACCAGCGTCTCCCGACCCAGCAGCCGTGCGAACAGGACGCGGCTCGTCTGCTCCCAGGAGTAGTACAGGACGGGGACCTTGTACTGCCCCGCCACCGTGGACGCCAGTTCCAGCGCCAGGTTCGTCTTGCCCCGCCGGGGCGCCCCCGCCAGTCCGTAGTAGAAGCCCGGACGCAGTCCGGAGAGCACTTCGCTGAGACGGTCAAATGGGGAGAGCGCGTATCCCAGTGTCGACCCGGCATCGCCTTCGAGGATCTCTCGAACAATGGCGCCCCCGACCTGATTCGCCGGTGGGGCGGTGCGCGCCAGTCGCTGTTGCTGAATCTCAAAGAGCGTGGGAACGATCTGACCCACGAAGTCAACGATGTCCTTGCCCTCACTGCGTTCCTGCTCGAGATAGTTGGTGATCGCGGTCCCGACCTCCACCAGCCGCAGCCGTGCCGATCGGGCCTTGAGCAAGTCGACGTACGCCATTACCCGCGCCGCGTCCGGCTCCTGAGTGGCCTCGACGGCGTCGACGAAGCGTTTCATCTCTGGGGACATCGCGCCGCGCTCGCCGAGCAGTCCTCGCACAGTCACCGGTTCCAGCGGCGTGTCTTTTTGCTCGTAGACATCGGCGAGGAGCTTGGCCAGCGTGCGGCCGAGGGCGTGGGGCATCAGATCGGGGCGGAATCCTGCTTCCAGCGCCCGGCCCAGCAAGAACCTGTCTCGCATAAATCCACTCAGGAGGGTTCGTTCGATAACCGCAGCTTCTTCCACGGCGTCACACCCCACATCAGACTCGCACACACTCTTATGCCCGTCCGTGGCCGCGGGGTAGACGCTGCACACAAAAGCCGGGAACCCCCACGCTCGCTGCGCTCGCTCGGGGCGGAGCGCGGAAGGCCGGTACCCTTTGGGACTATGGTTTAGCCACTGATGCGTTTTCGCGTCCCCGTCCGGACCGACAACCATGCGGACCGTTGGAATGTGCCGACGGCGGCATCGCAGGCCCAGCCACCGCCTGAGAGACGCCGCTCCCCGGACGGGAGGACGACCTGCAACCCGTTCAGGCGCAGGCGCGGGCGCCCCGCCTCGAGGACCGTGACGGGCGGCATCCGCCCCCTGAGGAGTCGCGGAAGCATCGAAGGAGCGAACGTCGCGCTGCTCATTCCGATGGCGGAGGCGCCGATGGCGAGTCTGTCTGCGTACGCCACGATCCTCCCGCGCGGATCCACCAGCGTCGCGTTGCGGAACCCGATCACGCCCGTGGACCTCCGCGTTTGTTGTGTGCGTTTTGGCACGCTGATATAATTCAGGATACGCACTGCGGTATCATGCGGTAGTTCCGGACAACGCGCCCGTAGCTCAGCGGATAGAGCGTCGGCCTCCGGAGCCGAAGGTCTGGGGTTCAAATCCCTACGGGCGCGCCAGTTATGGTGGAAGGTCCGTCAGGACCTCATCTTCCTTCCCCTCTCCATTGGGGAGAGGGTGCAGGGTGGCTGAAAAGGATCGCAGATGGATCGGCTCGAAGTCGATGACCGCGTGTCCATAGTTCCCTGCTCATGGTTGATGCCTACAGGTCCGACGCGTGGCAACTTCTATTCGCATCAGTCGCGGCCGCGAGCGCCGCGCTGACTGGCCTGCTGTTCGTCGGGCTGTCCATGAATCTGAGAAGGGTAGTCGGGACTCCTGAACATTTGGCTCGCGCTCGAGAGAGCTTCGGACAGTTGCTCAGTCTCCTTGTCCTGTCGGTCATCCTGCTCATCCCTGGACAGAATCGCCTTCTATTAGGCACCGAGCTCATCGGGCTGGGCGCAATACTGGCGGGGGTGAGCCTGTTCTTACACAAGCAAACTTTCAAACGGATCAAGCCTGGGCGCAGGGCTCGATGGGGCGCGCGCATCGCAATCTTTCACCTGGGAACGCTTGCCATTCCTCTCGCTGGGGTTAGCTTAACGCTGGGGCACTATGGCGGGCTCTTCTGGCTTGTCCTCACTGTTCTGATGTTTTTCCTCTGGTCCACAATCAATGCCTGGACACTCGTCGTCCGTACAATCGAGGACTAACTACGCGTCCTTCATCATCTTTAAAACTTCCTCGCGCTTCATCCCTTGAGGAAAGTCCTTTGGATGTGATCGCTTCGCGTGGACATTTACTATCTCGATCAGTTCCTCGGTCGTGTGCGTCTTAAACTCAGCCCCGCACGCACATGAGATTTTCTTCACAGCAATCCCTCCCCATCCGTCTCCTTCGTTGCTGCCACCGATCGCAGATTCTATGTCTTATTGCGACCCTCAGCGGAGACATTCCTGTTTTCGTTGGTCGACTCCCCAAGAACCGCTCGAGCGCGTCCGGACCGCCGTTCCTTGTTTGGGTTTTGGCACACTGATATAATTCGGGATGCGTACAGCGACTTCTTGGTTCAACTGGGACACGGGTTTTGACTCGTGTTCCGGTTCGTCCTGCTCAGGCTGGTGAAGTGGGAGGGGCGCGATCGAGGCACAACGCTGGGCCGCGGCGCAGGCAGCGAGCCGGCGTGTAGTCCGCCTCAACGGCGCCCCTCTGTACATCCTGCCGGCTCTGGCGATCTTCCTGACATTTGTCTACTACCCCTCCCTGTTCGTCGTGTACCTCTCGTTCACCGACGCCGACCTGATCCGCCTGCCGCGTTGGGTTGGCACCGCCAACTACTCTGCACTATTCGGCGATGGCACCTTCTTACGTTCGCTGGAGGTCACGGCGACTTTCGGACTGTCGGTCACCGGGCTGGAGACGTTACTCGGTCTGGCCTTAGGTTTCCTGATGCATCTGCGCTCGCGCTTTTCGCGCCTCCTGCAAGCGGTGGTCTTTGCACCGGTGGTGCTGCCGCTGACGGTCACCGCCATCGCCTGGGGTTACCTGGTCAACCCGGGCAGCGGTGCGATCAACCGCCTGCTGGAGCGGGCCGGTGTCCCGACCCTTGGATGGCTGCAGGACCCTGGCCTGGCCCTCCCCACGTTGGTGCTGATCACGGTCTGGAAGGGGGTGGGCTTGCCCGCGGTGCTCTACCTGGCCGGGCTGAAGCAGATCCCGGGCGAGCTGTTGGAGGCGGCGGAGGTGGACGGCGCGACACCCTCGCAGACGACCCGGCGGGTCACCATCCCGCTGCTTGGCCCTACGACCGTTCTCGTCGTCTTTCTGTCGCTGGTCAGCACCGTGCAGAGCTACGTCCTGGTGCTGCTGATGACGCAGGGCGGTCCCCTCGGGCGCACCCATCTCATCGGGTACTTCATCTACCAACAAGCGTTCCAGTTCTTCCATATGGGCTACGCCGCGGCCGCATCCTGCGTGTTATTCGGGCTGCTGCTGGGATTAGGGTGGCTCCAACTGCGCATCACCGAACGGCGGGTCCACTATGCGTAAAGCCCGGCCGGTCCAGGACACGCTGGTGCTGCTCGTGACCGCGGTGTTCGCGGCACCTCTGGTCTGGATGGTCCTGACCGCGGTCAAATCGCAGGCCGACGTCTACATGGGACCGCTGTGGCCCCGCAGCGTCCATCTCGAGAACTTCCGGCTTGCATGGGAGACCGCACCGTTCGGCCGCTACTTCCTCAACTCACTGGTCGTGGCGTCAGTGACCACCGCCAGCGTCTTGCTCACCTCGATTCTCGCCGCCTACGCGTTCGCTCGGCTGCGCTTCGCGGGGCGCGACTGGCTGTTCCTCCTGGCCCTGGGCACGCTCATGGTCCCGGGGGAGGTGCTGCTCGTGCCCAACTTCGTGACTGTGAAGCGGCTTGGCTGGCTGGATACGTATGCCGCGCTCGTGGTGCCGTTCGCGGCCAGTGCATTCGGCATCTTCGTCCTGCGCCAGACGTTCCGCAAACTTCCGGTTGAGCTGGAGGAGGCGATGTTCGTTGACGGCGCAAGCCCGTGGACGGTCCTCTGGCGGCTGTACGTTCCCGTCACCCTCACGAGCGCTGCCGCAGCGGCGATCTTCGTGTTCCTGGGTGCGTGGAACGCCCTGGTCTGGCCATTGGTCGTCACCGGCTCGACCGCGATGCGCACCGTGCAGGTCGGCTTAGCGTCGCTCATCTACGACCAGGGGTACAACCTGCCGGTGCTAATGGCAGCCGCGACCCTGGTTGCGCTGCCGGTGCTCCTCGTCTACTTCGCGTTCCAGCGACTGGTCGTGGAGGCCGCGCTGCAGAGCGGTCTCAAATCCTGAGGGAGGTGCCAGCATGAAGCGGATCGTGCTCCTCGTCGCCGCCGTGTTCGCGGCCACAATGCCTGCCGCGTCCGCCGCCGGTCCGGTAGATATCACCTTCCTGCATGCCATGCCGGGTCCGCTGGGCCAGGCGCTAAAACAGATCGTGGACGGGTTTAACGCCACACAACAGGAGGTGCGTGTGCGGGCGGAGTTCGCCGGAAACTACGACCAGTTGCTGCAAAAAACCATGGCGCAGCTGGCCGCGGGCCAGCGGCCGGACCTCGCGCAGCTCGAGGTGTCGCTCGTCCCGCGCCTGGCTGCGGGCGGACATCTGCTGCCGTTGAACCCGCTCCTCAACATGGGAAACTGGCAGGACTTCTGGCCGGTATTCCGCCGACAGGCGACCCTGGCCTCGATCGGCGGTACCGTGTGGTCCATTCCGTTTAATAACTCCGACCCCGTCCTGTATTACAACCGGTCCATGTTTGATGAGGCTCGCATCGCCACACCGCCTGCCACATGGGATGCGCTGCTGGAAGCGGCGCGAGGGCTCACACAACCCGGCCGTGTGACAGGACTGGGATTGATCCTCTCCGACATCTGGATCCTGGAAGGCACCATCTGGAGTGCAGGTGGCGAGGTGCTGTCTGACGACGGTCAGCATCTGTTGCTGGACTCGCCCGAGGCACTTCGCGCCGTCGATTACTGGGCACGGGCGGTACGGGAAGGGACCGCCCGCGTCTACCCCGACATCCAGAGCTGGCAGGCCGACTTCGCGGCAGGACGCGTGGCCATGGGGTTTGGCTCCATCGTGAGCTGGCGGTTTCTGCAGCCGCAGATCCGGTTCCCGCTCAGTGTGGCGCGCATGCCATACATCAGCCGGCCCGCCGTCCCGGTGGGTGGCGCTAACCTCGCCATCTTTAAGGATATCGCGGCCGACCAACGGCAGGCGACGTGGCAGTTCGTGGAGTGGCTGACCGAGCCGGCGCAGCAGGCACGCTGGGCCGGCCTGACCGGCTACTTGCCGGTACGCCGCAGCGCGACGACGAACCCTCAGTACGCGCCGCTATTGAACCTGCCCGCCACCCCCAGCCTCAAGGTCGGCATTGACCAGCTCCCGTTCGCGCGCCCGCGTCCGACCGCGCCCGGCTACGTCCAGGTGCAAGTCGAAATGCGGAACATGCTGGAGCAGATCTTGCTCCAGGGCACCGATCCGCGTGGCGTCGTGCGGCAGACGGTGGAACGCGCCAACCGCATCCTGGCCGAGGAGGCGACGCGGTGAGGTGTGCAACTAGCGCGCACGAACGTCCTTCAGCGCTGCGCTGATACCCGTGGCATCCAGGACGAATTCCAGCGGCCCAATTTCACGGGCGTACACGTCCGCTGGGATCGCCTCGCGCACCTCCGGCTCGAGAATGTGATGGATCGGGAGCCCCAACGGGACTCCGGCCAGGGGACCGGCGTAGCTGGGATCGCCTTGCGTCAGCGTGAGGGCGATCATCGTCGTGCTGCCCTTGTTGGGCGTGCCGAGCAGGACCACCATCCTGCTGCGCTCGCTGCCCTCCACCACCCGCTTGATCGTTCCCTGCTCCTCCAGGTCCATGGCGCCGGCCGACGTTCAAGCGAAACACTGCGTGGCGGAGTAAATGACCTTCGCGCCCGCGCTGACGGCACAGGCCTCCAGCGCCGGCCCCGGGACGCCGTCGCGCTCGCCGAGCGCCAGCACCAGCTTGTCCTTGAGGTCAATCACGATGTCACCCCCTTTCGCAGAAACTGCGCATTGCGTTCGAGGAGAATGCTTGCTCCGTCTGACATCCCCGTCATGCGACCAAGGAAAAGGCTGCCTTTGGCGATGAACTGGACGCGGGTCATCGTCCCCTCGGTCAGTCCGAGAATCGCGTGCGGGAGGTATGGGATCGCCGACGGGATGTGCCCCTGCGTCGGCGAGAAGCCGGGTAGCCCATGCGCCCGCACGAACGCCGGCATCTGCTCGCGCGTGATCTCGCCAGCGCGCGCCGCCAGCGCGGCGAGCATCGTGTAGTTGTTGGCCGGGACATCGCCCGAGCCCGCCGGCTCGGTGATGTCGGGGTTGTGCAGCTCGACAGCAAACCGGTCCACGTCCGAGAGGCGTAGGCCGAGCGTGCGCAGCGGAGCCTGCGCCAGCGCGCCGTACATGTGGTGTCCCGCCCCGCCATCCTCGATCCGGTGCACCATGGCGGCGTCGAGGCGGAGTTCTGGACTGCGTCCGTCGTCGGCCACGACGTCGATCGCCATACCGGCGAGTACATCCTCCAGAATTGGATAGTCGACCGTGAGGTGGCCGCGGAATTTCATGCCAAGCTTGGCAAGCGATCCACCTCCGACCACGACCACGCGCCGGTGCACCCCCGCTGCGATGAGTGCACCGGCCAGGATGAGCGCGTGCACCGGGCCGGCGCAGAACGCTTTCACGTCCGCTCCGCCCGGCGTGCGCACGCCGGCGAGCTCACCAATAGCCTTGGCCAGGTTGCCGCCACCACGCTGGTAGCGGTCACCCACCGCCTCCTCGCCCGATCCCAGAAGGAAGTCAACCGGCTCGTGCGGGGCGACCTCGTCGCGCAGGCGGCGCAACGCGAGCGCACCGGTCACCTTCGCGGCAAGATTCTCCAGGAGCACTGGCGCGCGCAAGGACTCGTCCTCCTCGTGTCCAGGCAGCACGACCCCCGCCACGCGGACATCGCCATCATGGCCGTCACAGTGGAACGGCTCAGCTCCCGCAGACACCGCGCGCGCGAGACCGGCCGCGTCCCGGGTGCTGACGCGGACGCCCTCCAGGCCGGCGGCGATACGGGGGGCGTATGCGTCGTCGAGAACGATCAGGTTCGCGGTGTCGGCTCTGGCCAGCCAGGCGTAGAAGCTGTCCTGATCGATGATCATCCCTGCCGCGCCGACTGCGGGCGCATTGTCCATCGGCCGCATGTGCCACGGCCGCGGGAACTCATAGAGGAGTTCTGGAACCTGGTTCCCGATCAGCACCTGGTGCGGCGGGTACGCGACGGCGTCACGGAAGGATCGCAAGTGCGCGCGGAGCTGCGTGCGCAACACCTCGCCCTGGCGGGCCAGTTCGCGCCGCGGCTTCGATCCCGACATGACGAGATCGGGCACGTGCGCAAGCACGAACCGCGCCGCCCTGATGACCGGCACCCCGATCGCACGGCGTTCCTGGATCATGGCCTCAACATGCGCGCCCGGCCCGCGCTAGTAATCATAGTAGCTCTGGCGGCCGAGCCCGTAGTTGTCGAAATGCCCGAAGATTGGGGAGTAGGCGCCCGAGAGCGCTTCCAGGTCAAGTACGCCGGCCGCTGGGGTCCGCGCATCGGGCCGCTCTTGATCGAACACCAGCGAGTCCCCGCCGATCACGCGGGAGACCCGTGGCAACACCTCCCCAGGCGCCAGCGTGCCCGTGCTGACGATGGCGTCCGCCTCGGGCACGCTGAACAAGAGCGGCGGCTCGTCGCTGCCAGTCTCGGCGAGCTCCCGGCTCAACTTCACGACCTTGATGTCAGACTCGATCGTCAGGAAGGCCGTCTTGATGCCGGCCTTCTCCAGGCCCTGGATCGTCAACATGACTTCGATCAGGTCGTTGCCGCCGTGATTCCAGGTGACCAGCGCGCCCTGCGCGTGCAGCATCTGCGCCAGCTTGACGGTCTGGTAGGCGCTCAGCTGCTTCTCGCGCAGTGCGCCCCATCGTGTCCGGGCGATGATGGACCCCACCCACTCGATGTCTTGGCCGTGCCGCGCGTAGAGTGCGGTGAGGACCGGGTTATTGACATGCAGCCACGTACACTTCCCCGGATAGCCGACCACCATGTCGCCCGCGATCGCGCCATCGAGGATCTCGTTGGGATGCAGCAACATCGCCAGGGCGTGCGGGGTGAAGCCGTAGACGCCGGTGCCGATGTCCGGGACCATGGAAGCGTTGAGGGTGTGGACATGCACCACACGCGGCAGCGGCGCCTGCGGCGGGGCCAGGCTGAAGATTCGGCGCTCGGGCGGTTCGAGGCTGCGCAGGGAGGATGCCAGATCGTCGGCCACACGATGGCCGGCCAGGCGAAGCCCATCGTTCCACTCGGCCAGTTCGAGATCGGGCTGCGTGACGAGTGTCAGGACCACGTACCGCAGCGTGCTGTACACGGTCACCGCGCCCGGGCCCGACATATCGATGAGACTGTCGGTCGCCGCGCTGACCGCACGACGGATGTGCGGGAGCACCTCGGAAGCGACCAGCACCCCGAGTCCGCTGAAGCGGAAGGTGACGCCCTCGCCGACCGAGTCCGGTGGATGGCCGCAGATTCCTGGGTAGGCGTGACCTGGGCCCATCACCTTGACGCGCGGCTCGATCACATCGCGGACGTGGATGATCCGGGCGTCCTCTCCCGGTTCGACCAGATCCACCCGCACGTCGCGGATGCGTGAATCTTCGAGAACGAGTCTCGCCAACCGCGCCGGGTCCACGGTGAGCTGCCCCCCCGACCAGCCGGTACGGGAGCCAAAGGCCAGGCGGGTGACCGGAAAGGTGCCGAGTTCGAGTCTCATCGCTCCGCCTGCACGAGCGTAGGCTGCTCCACCGACGTCTGCAGGGCCCGCAGCGCCTGTTCTACCAGGCGGCGCCTGAGCGCGCGGTCGGCGTCAGGGGGCAGCGAGGGATCGCCGCAGACGTGCTCGATCTTCACGCCCTGGACCACGCGGTTCGCCCCCGCCTGCATCGCGAGCGGCGGCAAGGCGCTGAGCACCGCCACCGGAATCCCCAGCCGCTCGATTTCTTTTGAGATCGTTGCCCCGCAACGATTGCACGACCCTCAGGTCGCCACCAGGAGGACGCCGTCGACGCCGGCCGACTGCACCGCGGCGGCGATCTCCGCCCCGTTCCGCTTGCAGTCGATCAAGCGCTGGTCATTTCCCGTCGTGGTGAAGTAGGTGTCGAGCAGATTGCCGATCTTGCCCTCGCGCTGCAGATCGCGCAGGACGTCGAGCGGCAAGACCAGGTTGGGATTCTCGCTGGCCATGAGGTTGAAGAAACCGCCGTGCACACACTCGAACTCGTCACTGCTGAGCCGGTCACGGCCCGCGAGCGTGTACTGTGCCCAGCGGGTCTCACTGCACCGTTTGAGGTGGTCGGGATTCCCGCGGGGGACAACCGCCCCAGTGGTCACCACGGCGATCGTCGCGTGTCGCAGGTCGGCGATCGGGGGCGCGGGCGGGACCGCTTCGTACTTCTCCACCGGGATCTCGGTCTGGAAGGGCTGTGCCGTGAGTTTCGCCACAAGCATGGCGATGGCGCGCTCGGCGCCGATTTCCCCGCGTGCGCCGGGGCGCCGCACGCCTCGGGGCAGATACCCTTCCACCGCCGCGGGACCAACCGGCACACGCGAAGCCAGCTTCTGTCCCAACGGAAGCATGACGTTCAGCGCCCTCGCCAAATCTGCGGCCGAATCGCCCGTCGGCACGACGTAGGCCTGCTTGTGAACAAGCAAGCCGGGATTCTCGGGGTGCATGCCGGTAACCGCAGCGATATCGAGTTCGGCTGCCTGCCGGCAGACCTCGGCGCAGGCCACCCCATATCGGCCCGCGGCAAAAGCCGGCCCGGCAATCACCAGATCCGGACGAATCTCCTCCATCCAGGCCCGCACCGCCGTGCGGGCCTCGGCGGCGCGTTCGTTGAAGAACGAATCGCCGCAGATGAGCGTCGAGACTACCGCGCCCGTATCCTTGAGGAGGAGGTGCAGGGCGCGGCCCGGCCCCACCGGACCATCGCGCCCCTGTGGCGTCAGGTTCGCGCTCTGCTCGCCCCCGATGCCGGCAAAGAACTGATTGATGTAATGACCAACACGCAGCATACACCTTCACCCACTCAGCACAACAGCCCGCATCCCCCCGACATTATGCCACGCGCGGGTGAACTCGGGGGCGCTTTTCGGCGGCAACGGCTCACCCCTTCAGCGCGCCCGCGGTGAACCCCCGGATCAGCGCGGCACGAAAAGCCAGCACGAAGAGAATCACTGGCATGGTCATGACCACGCCCAGCACGGCGAGGGAGCCCCACTGCAACTTCTTGTAGCCGCCAGCGAAGTTCATAATCGCGACCGAACCAGTCTTGGCGTGGAAACTGGTGACGATGAGGGGAAACAGAAACTCGTTCCAGTTGAAGATGAACGCCAGGATAAACGCGGCCAGCAGCCCAGGTCCGGCAAGCGGCAGCACGATCCTGGCGACGATGGCCGGAATCGACGCGCCGTCGATTGCGGCGCTCTCGGCCAGCTCGCGCGGGATTTCATCCAGATACGTGCGCATGATCCAGATGGCGAGGGGGATCTGGAATCCCGTAAAGAGGATGATGAGCGCCGCCCGGGTGTCGATCAATCCCAGGGTCTTCATGGCGAGTTGGATCGGGATTAACGTCGTCACCGGCGGAAACATGCGGGGGAGCAGCATCAAGAGAAAGAGCAGTGCCTTGCCTCGAAAGTCGAGGAACGTGAACGTCACCGCGGCCAGACTGGCCAGAGCCAGCGTGAACAGGGCCCCCGCGGTGGAGGTGAGCAGGCTGTTCCAGATTGGCAGGCCCAGATCGCTGACCACAATGTCGCGGTAGCGCTCGAACGTCGGCCAGAAGATGAGGGCGGAGCGTTCGACCATAATGCGCTCCGGTTTCACGGAGAGCAGTGCCAGGTAGAAGAAGGCGGGAAGGGTCCAGGCCAGGACCATGGCGGTCCCCAGAATGTGTGGCCAGGACCAGCGCCTCCGCCACCTCACCCGACGCAACCGTTCGATCCGTCCGGCCGCCCTCTGGACCGGTGGCGTCCCTGCGGCGCGCAATGCGCTCACGTGCGCGCCGACATCAACGTCCGCCCGTAGTGGCGCAGGTAGAATGCGTACGCCACGGCCAGCAGCGCAAGCAAGGTTGTGATTACGGTCGACGCATATCCGAGATCGTACGCTTGAAATGCCTGCTTGTAGACGTACATGCTGACCAGCTGGGTGGAGGTGCCGGGCCCACCGCCGGTCATTACGATCACCTTGTCGAGTTCCAAGAATGCGTCCATCAGCCGCAACCCGCCGGCGACGACCAGCATGCCTGTAATCTGCGGAAGCACCACGCGGAAGAACAACTGCCAGCTCGACGCCCCGTCCGATCGGGCCGCATCATGCTGTTCGCGCGGAATGGCCTGCATGGCCGAGAAGAGCAGCAGCGCCGCCAGCGGCGCCCACTCCCACGCGTCGGAGAAGATCAATCCGACCATCGCGGTCACGGGCGTCCCCAGCCACTGGACGTCGGGACCGTGGAGGAGTTCGAACAGATAGGGAATCGGGCCCACGGTGCGGTCAAATAACGCGGACCACACGGTGCCGACGACCACCGGCGCCATGATCATGGGCAGCAGAAAGATGCCCAGCAGCAGGTTCCGGCCGGGCGGATCACTGTCAAAGAAGGCGGCGGCAGCAAGCCCGATGGCGAGTTCAACGGCTGTGGCCAGGACGGCGAAGATCACCGAGAGCCGCAGCGCCTCGCCCAGGGTGCTGTCGTGCACAATGCGGCGATAGTTCTCCAGGTGGTTCAACTGCGGCGCGGCGTCGTAGACGATGTTGTACTGCGTGAGACTCAGCCAGACTGTGTACAGCGCGGGAGCAAGGCGCCAGGTGAGGACGTAGATGACGGCGGGCAGCATGAGCAAGGCAAAAGCGAGACGCCCCCGCCCCAGGGTCGCCCAGGTCATGACCCGTGCTCACTCCGCCGCAATGCCATGGAATGTGGGCGAGGCCACCCGGCACGCCGGGCAGCCTCGCCGCCCTCCACGAACCGTCTTGTGGCTACTTGATGTATCCGGCCCGCTTGAACAACTCGACGACCTTCGCCTGCGCTTCGATCATCGCGCCCTCGGGCGTCTTCTGCCCGGCCAGCGCCGCCGACAGCGCGTTCTCGACCATCTCCTGCGCCTGGACCCACTCCTTCAGCGGTGGCACGAACACGGTCCACGGCTTCCCGGTAATGACCGCGTTCATCGCCTCGACCATCTTCGGGTAGTCCTTCTTGATCTGCGGATCATTGATCACCGACGCCCGCATCGGGACCAGCGCCGGGTACTCCTTCATGAGTTCCTTGGTGCCCTCCGTGGACAGGACACGGGCCAGTAACCGAAACGCTTCGTTCTCGTGTTGTGACAGGGCGTAGATCCCCGGCCCGTTGGCGTCGGCCACGTGGGCATGGGGCCGGGGCGCCACCTGGGACGGCAGCAACGTGTAACCTACCTTGCCGACGACCTTCGAGAGCGAGGGGACCTCGGCCACCGACAGGATATTGTCGAGCGCGTCCATGGTCAGCGCGCAGCGGTCTGCCGCGAAGACACGCTGCGTCCCGCCGCCTGAGTGCGTTTCCGAGCCGGGCTGCTGATACTTATGCAGCTGCGCGTAATACTTGGCAGCGGCGATGCTCTCGTTCGAGTTGACCGTCGGCTGCATCGACGTCTGGTTGTAGATCAGATCGGCTCCAAATGCGACCAGGACCATCTCATACCGATGGAAGAGAAAACCACCAGGCTTGCCGGCCAGGCAGATGCCGTAGAAATCCTCCTCGGCCGCTTTACCGCCGACGGTATCACCCTTCTTGCGCGTGAAGAACTGAGCGACCTCCAGCAGTTGCTTATACGTCTGGGGAACCGCCAGGTCGTAGTTGTATTTGGCCTTGAACGCCTTTCGCTCGTCCGCGTTGGCCAGCAAGTCGGCGCGGTAGCCGAGCACGTAGGGTGCCGCCAGGGCCGGGAACGCCCACAACTTACCCTGGAATTCGAGACCCGCGGTAGTCTCTTGGATAAAATCCTCTGGCTTGACCAGACTCTTATTGGCCGGTTTGCTGAGGAAGTCGCTGATCGGCGTGAACACCTTGGATGCAGCAATCCCCGGCACCCAGGTGTTGTAAGCGTAGACCAGATCCCACGCCTTGACGCCGGACTTGGAGTCGATCAAGGCTTTCTTGAACACGTCCTCCCAGGGCAGGTACTCGGGCTTCACTTCAATCCCCAGGTCCTTGCCCAGAGCGTTCGCTACCTTGATAAAGGCTTCCCATTCGTCGAACTTTGGCCCGAGGAACGTGAGCGTCGTCATGCCGGCCGCGCGCGAGACCTGTAATGGTCCCGCGCTCACGACAACGAGAACAACAACGGCGACCGCCCCTAGGAGCAACGGCCGCCGCCCATGCGTGGCAAAAGACACACTCCTCACCCCTCTCGACCCGCGCGTGTGACACACTCGTTTGACGGTAGCGCCCCACAACCCTTTTCGATCCACGCTATCGCACCCCTGGAGAGGACCTGCGTCAGGACGCACGTCCACGTCGATCTCGGGCGCCGTCACCCGGCGCGCGCCGCGTTGGCTAGGTGTCCCGTGGCTGGGAAGCGGATTGAGGATCGAGCCGGTCCGGAGCCGGCCCGAGGCGTCGAAGGAGGTCGAGGTCGACGCGGAGATTGCGTAGACGTGCCTGCACGGCCCGGACGTCGACCCGACGCGGCGGCACACCGGCGCGGGCTGCCAGAGCCGCAGCGACCCCGGCGCCGACGCCGGTGGCCATCGCGGATCCCTGATTCCGTGTGTAGACGTCTGCATGATGATCCACGGAGATGCAGCGCCCGGCGACCAGCAGGCCGTCGACGTCCTGCGGGAGGAGCGATCGGTAGGGGATCTCATACACGAACAGCCTCGCGATCAGTTCACGGGCTTCGCGGTCTTGCGGCCCGCCTTCCTTGCCGTCGGGAGGATGCCCACCCTGCTGGCGCGGATTCTGTTGATTGGCGTCGACCGCGACAACATCGTCATAGCGCCTTCCAGCGATGATGTCGTCCTCGGTCATGACATACTCGCCCCGGATGCGGCGGGTCTCACGCACACCAATGG
>Ga0209375_1000113_pt1 | contig 71241 bp, 70 predicted proteins | sample GraSoiAngelo_131_FD_185888 | JGI IMG/M metagenome (GOLD analysis project Ga0209375, IMG submission 185888) | Grasslands soil microbial communities from the Angelo Coastal Reserve, California, USA - 14_0929_02_30cm (SPAdes) (version 2) | ecosystem: Environmental > Terrestrial > Soil > Grasslands ...
CCGATCGAGCCAGGCCCGCGCGCGCTCGACCTGATCGCTTGGCTGCTGCCCCAGCAGCTCGAGCGGCAGCCGCACGTTGTCGATCGCCGTCCGCCACGGCAACAATCGGTCCTGCTGGAAGACGGCCGCGAGCACGCCGCGGAAGTGATCGAACTGGTCGTAGGGCACGCGCCCGCCGATGACGATACGGCCATCGGTAGGGCGATCGAGGCCGATGAGGAGGTTCAGGAACGTGGACTTCCCGCAGCCGGTCTGGCCGACGATGGCCACGATCTCGCCCTGGGCGACGACGAAGTCGAGACGCTCGATGGCCACCACCGCCTCACCGGTGCCGGTCTGGTGGAAGACCTTGCGCAGCGCCTCAACCTCGATCGTTCCCGCGCTGGTCATGCCCGCCAGCGCAGCACGCGTTCTTCGACGCGGGTGAGGACGGCTTCGGCCAGAAACAGGATGACGACGAGGATCAGCGTCCAGGCGAAGACGTCGGACACCGAGAACAGCTCCTGGGCGACGACGAGGCCGTAGCCGATGCCCGTGACCGCGCCCACCAGCTCGGCGATGGTGACGACCCGGATGGCCAGGCTCAGATTGATCTTCCAGCTCGTGAGGATGGCCGGGACCGTCGCCGGCAGCACCAGCTTGGTGAACGTCTGAGCGCGCGTCGGCCGGAAGGAGCGCAGCATGTCGCGAAGGTCCTTCGACACGCCCTTCATCGCATCGAGCACGTCCACCAGGAACACCGGCCCGCACACGACGACCAGCACGAAGGCGATGCGGAACTCTACCCACTTGAACCACAGCACCGCGAAGAGGATCCAGCAGACGACCGGCACCGCCATCAGCAGCCGGACGATCGGACGCCCATAGCGTTCGACCGCCACCGACGCATACATGACCACGGCCAGGCCAAGCCCGAGGGCGAACGAGATCACCAGCGCTCCCACCACACGCGCCAGCGTCACCAGGACGAAGTCCATGCGCAGCGTGGCGAGGCTCTTGAAGATCCGCCCCCACCCCGGCACGATGAACGGCGGCACCAGCAGCGAGACGATCTCCCAGGCGATCGCCAGCACCGCGAGCGCGACCACCATCTCTCGCGGAAACCGAAACGGAGCCCGGGCCTCGAGCGCCGCGACCGTCTCACCGCCGATCGTGTCGCCGGGCTTCATCAGGGTTTGTAGATCGCGGCCTCGTCCGGCAATTTCGGGAGGTAGCCCGAGTCCACCGCGACCTTGAACATGTCCCAGATCACGGCGCGCTCGCCTTCCCAGGCGGGCAGGACGTCGTAGACGAGCCGGCCCGACGTGACGGCCTCCTTGAACACGCCAGGCGGCAGCTTCACCGTGTTGACGACGATGCGATCGGCCTCGTCGGTATTCGACTTGATGAACCGCTGGCCGTCCTGGAACATCCTGAGCAGCCGCGGGATGGCGTCGGGGCTCTTCTTGAGGAACTCCTCGCGCACGGCGAGGACGAGCTGCCAGCCGTCGGCCTTGGCGATCGCCTTCCACGCCGTGTCGCCGCTGAAGATCGTCCGATACTGAGGGTTGTCACGGAGCGTGAGCGTGGCCGACGGCTCCCACGTCATGGCGGCGTCGACGCGCTGGGCCTGGAGCTGCGAGCGAGCCAGCGGCGGCCCTGCCTGCACCACGGTGACGTCCTTGCCGAACACGACGCCCTGTGTGCGGCCGTAGATCGCCATGATCTGGTACTCGGATGATCCCATGTCGGCGGCGATCGACTTGCCCTTGAGGTCGGCGATCGACTTCACGCCGGAGTCGGCCGTGATCACGGCCAGCGCGTTGAGCCGCGCGTACGTCAGCGCCGCCCGGATCGGCACGCCCTCGAGCCGCATCTTCTGCAGCACGTGCGGCCCGGCGGGAGCCATGTCGAGCTCGCCCGTGGCCAGCGCCGCGTAGTAGGCGGAGATGACGCCGAAGGACTGGGGCTGGAGGTCGATCCCGTGCTTCCGGTCGAAGCCCTGGTCCTTGACGACGTCCACCATCATCGTGGTGAGCGACGGAAAGCCGAGCCGCGAGATCTTGACCTTGATCGGTTCCTGGCTCCCGGCGGGCATCGCCAGCGCGACGACGGCCAGGCCGGCGGCCGCCAGCAGCGTGCTCGCCGTGAAGCGGCGCTCCTTCGTTCGACTCATGAGCGTTTCTCCTTGATGAGGCGGTGGACGCGATCGGGCGTGAGCGGCAGCTCGCGGACCTCGATGCCGAGCGGCGCCAGCGCATCGGCGACGGCATTGGCGACGGCGGCCGTCGAGCCGATGGTCCCGCCCTCGGCCATTCCCTTGAAGCCGGTGACGCTCGTCGCCGGAGGGGTCTCCATGTGGACGATGTCAATCGGCGGCACCTCCATCGTTCCCGGGATCACGTAATCGAGGAAGCTCGTCGTCAGCGGCTGGCCGCCGTCGTCGTAGGCGAAGTCCTCGAAGAGGGCGTTGCCGATGCCCTGGGCGACGGCGCCGTGCGTCTGGCCATCGACGATCATCGGATTGACGATGCGGCCGCAGTCCTCCACCACGACGTGGCGCACGATCGCGACCTGGCCCGTCTCGGGATCGACCTCCACGACGGCGACGTGGGTGCCGTTGGAGAACGTGGCCGGCGGCGGATCGTAGTACTGGGTCGCCTCGAGCCCCGGATCGACGCCCGGCGGTAACGTTCCGCCGGACGGACGGTGGGCGAGGTCGGCCACCTCGGCGATGGTGACGGCGCGTCCCGGTGCTCCGCGCACCGCGATCGTTCCGGCTTCGATGGTCAGGTCCGGCCCGGCGGCCTCGAGCATGTGAGCGGCGATCGCCGTGATCTTCTCTCGCACGCGACGCGCGGCGAGCACGAGGGCACCGCCGCTCACCACCATGCTGCGGCTCGCGAACGAGCCGCTGCCGTACGGGCAGCGCTCGGTGTCGCCCTCGACGATCGTCACTGCCTCGATCGGCACCCCGAGTTCGTCGGCCAGGACCTGGGCGAACGTCGTCGCGTGGCCCTGGCCCTGCGACGCCGCGCTGACGAAGCCGCGCACTTCCCCGGTCGGCTCGACCCGCACCGTGGCGGCGTCGTGACCCGCGACCTGTCGCATGCCGCGCAGGCGGAACGTTCCCGACCCCATGCCGGTGAACTCCGTGTACGAGGCGACGCCGACACCGAGATACTTCCCGGCCGGTGCGTGGCGCGACTCGGAGCGCCGGCGCGCGTAGTCGCTGCTGACCAGCGCGCGCTCCAGCGACTGCTTGGGATCGCCGCTGTCGACGATCAAGCCGGACGCCGTCTGGAACGGCAGCTCGCTCACGTCGACGAAGTTGCGACGCCGGACGTCGATGGGATCGAGGCCGGCGCGCCGGGCGACCATGTCGACGACGCGCTCGCGCACGAACGTGCCCAGCGCCATGCCGACGCCGCGGTACGCGCCGGCCGGGCACTTGTTGGTGGCGACGGCGTACGCCTCGTAGGCGAGCGCGCCGATCTTGTACGGCCCGGGCAGGATGCCGGCAGCGGTCAGCGGCTCCAGTGACGCCGTGACCGGATAGACCGAGTAGGCGCCGGAGTCGCAGATGAGCGTGGACTTGAGCGCGACGATCGTGCCGTCCCGCCGTGCGCCGACCTCGACGTGGTTGACGTGATCGCGCGCCTGAGCGCTCGCCAGCAGGTTCTCGCGCCGGTCTTCGAGCCACCGCACCGGGCGCTTGAGCCGTCGCGCCAGCTCGGCGACGACGATGTCTTCGGGATAGAGGTGCATCTTCGGCCCGAACCCACCTCCGACGGATGGACACAGGACACGGATGCTCGACTCCGGGATGCCGAGGGCCTCGGCCAGGCCGCTGCGCATCAGATGCGGGGACTGGGTCGACGCCCAGACGATGAGCATGCCGTCGACGGGATCGAGCATGGCCATCACGCCGCGCGGCTCCATCGGCGAGGACGAGCAGCGGGCGTGGCGGAAGGTCTCGGCCAGGCGAATGTCGGCGGCGGCCAGAGCGCGCGCGACGTCGCCGTTCTCGAAGCGAGTCCGGAAGAGCGCGTTGTCCGGCAGCTCCTCGTGGACGCGGGGGGCGCCCGGGGCGAGCGCGGATTGGGCGTCGGCGACGACGGGCAGCGGCTCGTAGGTCAGGCGGATCACATCGAGCGCGTCTTCGGCCCGGTACGCGTCGGCCGCGACCACGGCCACCACCGGCTCGCCGGCGAAGCGGACCTTGCCGCGCGCCAGCGCTGGCCAGTCCGTCGCCTGGTAGCCGGCACCGCTCATCGTGGCCCGGATGGCCCGCGTCGTCGCGAGATCGGCGGCGGTGACCACGGTTTCGACGCCCGGTAGGTTCAGCGCCGCCCGCGCATCGATCTCGACGATGCGAGCGTGGGCGTGCTCGCTGCGCAAGAACTTCACCGCGAGCAGGCCGGGCAGGCGCAGATCGCCGATGAAGTGAGCGCGGCCCATGAGGAGCGGCGGGTCCTCGCGTCGCTTGACGCCCTGGCTGACGTAGGGCGCGGCCATCAGCCGCGCGCTCCTCGCGCATTGCGGATCAGCGCGAGCAGCCGATCGGGAGAGAGCGGCAGCGACGTGATCTGGACGCCGAGCGGAGCCAGTGCGTCGGCCACGGCGTTGGCGATCGCGCCGCCGCAGCCCGAACTGCCGCCCTCACCGGCGCCCTTGACGCCGAGCGGGTTCAGCGGCGTCGGCGTCTCCTCGAGGATCTTGACCGCCGTCGCCTTCGGCATCTCCATCGCGGTCGGCAGCAGGTAATCCATGAAGCTCGACGTGAGCAGTTGTCCCTCGTCGTCGTAGACGAGCTCCTCGAAGAGCGCGCCGCCGATTCCCTGAGCCAGCGCGCCCACGAGCTGGCCGTCCACGATCATGGGGTTCACGGCCTTGCCGATGTCGTACGCGATGGCGTAGCGCAGGATGTCGACCTCCCCGGTGCCGGGATCGACCTCGACCATGGCCGCGTGCGTCCCATACGGATACGTCATCTTCGGCGCCTCGAAGAAATCCGCGGCGTGAAGCCCGGGCTCCATGCCCGGAGGCCCGGGAACGGCCGCGCGGGCTAGCTCGCGGAACGTCGCCTTGCGGTCGCTCAGCCCGCGGACGTGCACGGCTCCGCCGGCCACAACCAGGTCGGCGGGCGCGGCCTCCAGCAGCTCAGCGGCGACCCTCACGATCTTCTCGCGAACCTTGCGCGCGGCCCGGAGCGCGGCGGGCAAAGCCACCGACGCGCCACGGCTCGCGAAGCCACCGACACCGAACGGCACGCGCGCGCTGTCGCCGTGGACCACCGTGATCCCCTCGGCCGGGACATCCAGCTCGTCGGCCACGACCTGGGCCAGCGTCGTGTCGATGCCCTGACCGACGGCGGCGACACCGGAATAGACCACGACGTGGCCGGTCCCGTCGACCTCGACGCGCGCATATTCCCACGGCCCGAGCCCGGCCTTCTCGACGAGGCAGCCGATGCCGATACCGACGAGGCGGCCCTGGCGGCGAGCCTCGGCCTGCTCCTTGCGCGCGTCCTCATAACCGAGCGCACCGAGCGCGTGGTCCAGCGCTGACGCGTAGTCGCCACAGTCGTAGACCGTACGCTGGCTGAGCGACGCGCCGCCGACGTCGTACGGCATCTCGGCCGGCGTGATGAAGTTGCGCCGGCGCAGCTCGAGGGCGTCGACCCCCAGGCGCTGAGCCGCGATGTCGATCAAGCGCTCGCGGACGAACGTGCCCTCGAAGCGGCCCGGGCCGCGATACGTTCCCGTCGGCGTCTTGTTCGTGAGCACGCAGCGGATCTCGGAGGTGTAGTTCGGAATGCGATAGGGCCCTGGCATGAGCGCGGCGGTCAGCTCGGGCACGACGACGCCGTGGGTGCGGATGTAGGCGCCCATGTCGGCGATGAAATGGTCGACCAGCGCGACGATCCGGCCATCGCGATCGAAGCCGATCTCGGTCTCGTGCCACTGCTGGCGCGAGTGGTTCGTGGCCATCAGGTGCTCGCGGCGGTCCTCGACCCATTGGACGGGCCGGCCCAGTCGCCGCGCCGTCCACGGGACCAGGAAATCCTCGGGGTAGAACTCGCCGCGCACGCCGAAGCCGCCGCCCACCTCGAGCTCGGTGAACTGGATGAGGTGCTCGGGATAGTCGAGGAGATCGGCCAGGACCTGCCGGTTGAAGTGGGGAACCTTGGCCACGCCCCAGAGGCGCAGCACCCCCGTGCCCGGATCGAATTGAGCGGTGAGGCCCCGGGTCTCCATCGGTACGCCGGTGTGGCGCTGGACGGCCAGACGCTCGCTCACACGCGTGTGCGCGTTGGCCAGCGCGGCCGTCCCATCGCCGCGCCTGGTCTCGAGCGTCGTCACGACGTTGCCTCCGATCGCCTCGTGAAGCACCGGAGCGTCGCGCTCGACGGCGCGGCGCGCATCGGCAATGGCCGGCAACGGCTGGTAGTCGACTCCCACGACGTCCAGCGCGTCTTCGGCGAGGTAACGGCTCGTGGCGACGACGAAGGCCACCGGCTCACCCACGTACCGGACCTTGTCGCGAGCGAGCGGCGGCTGCAGGCACGCGACGATGCTCGGCCGTGGCCCCAGGCGTACCGGGATGCGGCCGACGGCGCCGAGGTCATCGGCGGTGATGACGGCCACGACACCGGGAAGCGCGAGCGCGGTTCGCGCGTCAACGGCACCCAGGCGGGCATGAGCATGCGACGAGCGCAGGACGGCTCCGTGGAGCATCCCAGGCAGGCGAAAGTCGGCGGCGTACGTTCCCCGGCCCATCAAGAGCCGGCGGTCTTCGAGACGCCGCACGGAACGCCCGATCGCGGTCATGACTTCACGTGGAAGAGCCGGGCGGCGTTACCGCCCAGGATCGCGGCCTCGGCCGTCTTCGAAAGACCAGCCTCGCGAACGATTCTCAGTGGCTCGGGATCGCCCAGCCAGAACGGGTGATCGCTGCCGAGCAACACGCGATCCGCTCCCGCCACGCCGACGAGGTACGCGAGCGCGGGGGTGAATTGCACGAGCGTGTCGTAGTGGAAGCGGCGCAGATAGGTGCTCGGCAACGATGCGCCGTCGCTCCGCGCCTCGGGCCGCGTCGTGTGGCCGCGGTCGAAGCGGCCGACGTGATACGGCAGGAAGCCACCACCGTGGACCAGCACGACGTCGAGCGAGGGAAATCGGTCGAGGGTGCCGCCCAGGATCAGGCTGCCAGCGGCCAGGGTCGTCTCGAACGGATAGCCGACGAGGTTGTGCAGGTAGTGACGGCCGAAGCGCTCGACGGCTTCGAGGAGGAACGGATGCAGGACGATCGGCGCCGCGAGATCCGCGGCCGCCTTCCAGAATGGATCGAACGCGCTGTCGCCGAGCGGCCGGCCCATCGCGTTGGGGTCGATCATCGCGCCGCGCAGCCCCAACGATCTGACAGCGAAGCTCAGCTCCTCCACGGCGTGCGCGGGTGACTGCAAGGGCACCGTGGCGAGGCCGACGTGGTGGCCGCCGGCCGCGGCCAGCGATGCGGCGAGGCCCTCGTTCTGAGCCCGGCTCCAGGCGGCACCCTGGTCGGGCGGCAGCGAATAACCGGCCACGTCCATGAGCGGCCCGAACACCGCCGCATCGATGCCCTGGGCCTCGAGGAAGGCCATGTGGTGCGGCAGGGTGTACAGCGATTCCAGCAAAGGCCGCGTCGGTGGCTCGGCGCCGACGGCGAGGCGAGGCCGCTCGCCGTCAAGCACGCGGACGCCGAGGCGGTCCGGCGTCGCGCGCGCCGCGTCGATCGCGTGCGGCGAGAGGAAATGAAGATGAACGTCGATGATCATTGCATCGAAGCGTCGGCGACCGGCTCGGGCCGTAGGTGGCGAGGCCTGGGTGCGCGGGGCTTCGTTCGTCTTCCCGATTGATTCACTCGAAACGTTCTCTGTAGCGCAGCGTGGGAGACCCGCTCGGGCCGTCGGTGGCGAGGCCTGGCTGCGCGGGGCTCCGTTCGTTTTCCCGATTGACTCAGTCGAAACGTTCTCTGTAGCGCAGCGTGGGAGACCCGCTCGGGCCGTGGGTGGCGAGGCCTGGGTGCGCGGGGCTCCGTTCGTTTTCCCGATTGACTCAGTCGAAACGTTCTCTGTAGCGCAGCGTGGGAGACCCGCTCGGGCCGTGGGTGGCGAGGCCTGGGTGCGCGGGGCTTCGTTCGTTTTCCCAATTGATTTATTCGAATCATCTCGGCCCCCTCATTCATTTCCAGCGAATCAACGCGCGGTCGAGGGCCTGGGCCAGCTGGGACGTGGCAAGCGCGATCAGGAGCACCGAGGCGATGACCGCGTACAGCTCGGCGATCAAGAACGTGTTGCCGTAATAGATCAGGCGCTCGCCGAGACCGACCAGCGAGATGAGCATTTCGCCCACGACCATCCCCTTCACCGCCTGCACCACGCCGAGCCGAAGCCCGAGCATGACGGCCGGCAGCGCCGAAGGTAGATACACTCGGCCGAAGAGCGCCAATTCGCCCGCGCCGAACGACCGAGCCATCTCGACGAGCGAGGGATCGGTGGACCGAACACCGGTCAGCGTGTTCACGACGATGACGAAGAACGAGAACATGAACACCGTCGCTGCCACCACGGTGTCGCGGATGCCGAACAGCGCGATCAGCACCGGGACCAGGGCCGACAGCGGCGCCGACATCAGCGCGTTCACCCAGCCGTCGAGCAGGTGACGCACGGTGGCGAAGCGGCCCATGGCGAGGCCGACGGCGACGCCGAGCACGGCAGCCGGCACGAAGCCCTTGACGAGCGAGACGAGGCTCGACGCCGCCGCGCGCGTGAGCGTCCCGTTGGCGACCAGCTGCCACCACGCCGCCGCGACCGTCGTGACCGGCGGCACGAACATCGACACGTCGAGGCGGCCCAGCGCTTCCCAGACGATGAGGAGCCCGGCGACGGCGATCAGGCCCGTCCGGCCGAGGTCGGACTCGCGAGCGCCGGGCGTCACTGGAGCTTCCTCAAAACCTTCCACAAATCGTCGACGAGGCGCGCGAACTCCGCGGTGGCCCGCACGCCAGCGCCCTCGCGCGGCCGCGGCAGCGGCACGTCGAGCACCTGATGGACGCGTCCGGGACGTGGGCTCAGCACGACGACACGATCGGAGAGATAGATCGCCTCTTCCATGCTGTGGGTGACCAGCACGACGGTCTTTCGCTCCTCGGACCAGAGCTGCAGCAAGTCGTCCTGGAACACACGTCGCGTCTGCTCGTCGATGGACGCGAACGGCTCGTCCATCAGCAGCACCTGAGGGTTCACGGCGAGCGCGCGGGCCAGGCCCACCCGCTGCTGCATCCCACCCGAGAGCTGGGCAGGATAGGCGTGCTCGAAGCCGGCCAGGCCTACCTTGGCGATCATGCCGCGGGCGCGCTCGGCTCGCGCAGCCGCGGGAACCCCTCGCAGCAAGAGGCCGAACTCCGCATTCTTCTGGACGGTCGCCCACGGCAGCAACGCGAAGTCCTGGAACACGACGCTGCACTCGCGCCCTGGCCCCTCGACCGTCCGACCGCCGACGACGACACGACCGCTGTCGGGCGCGACCAGGCCGGCGATCGTCTTCAGCAGCGTCGTCTTGCCACACCCACTCGGGCCGATCAGGCTGAGGAACTCACCGGCCCGCACGCGCACGTGGACGTCGACCAGGGCCTGGACCGTTCCGAAGGCCTTCGAGACACCGTCGACGACGATCTCGACGGGTCGCGGCGCCACGGTCACGTCCGCCACCGGAGCAGCCGGCCTTCCAGCCGCGCAAGCGCGGCGAGCGCGACGCCGGCCAGCAGCAGCGTCCACAGCACGGTGGCGAACATGCGGTCGTGCTCGAACATCGAGCGCGAGGCCATGATCAAGCGGCCGAGGCCGAACGGCGACAGCAGTAGCTCGGCCACGATCAATCCGACGAAGGCGCGCGACAGCGCATAGCGGATCCCGGCCAGGATCATGGGGAGCGCGCTCGGCAGCACGATTCGGACGAAGACCTGCCACCGTGACGCATCGAAGGCGTGGGCCATCTCCAGCAGGCGCGGACGCACGTCGCGGACACCGCCGTAGGCATTCATCGTGACGAACGGAACGCTGAACACGAAGACGATGACCGCCGAGGACAGGATGTTGATGCCGAACGACAGGATCACCAGCGGGATCAGGGCCGCGGTCGGCAGAGCGATCAGGAGATCGAGATAGACGCGCGCGACGCGACCGACCGGCCGCACGACGCCCATGACGAGGCCCAACGGGACGCCGACGGCGATGGCGATCCCGAATCCCAACGCGAGCGATTGGAGACTCGTGGCCGTCGCGCTGAGGATCGCGCCCGAGCGGAGGAGCGCGACGAGCGCGGTCAGCGTGGCCCACGGCGACGGGAAGTTGAAGCTGATCGGTACCCGGGCGGCCCACTCCCACAGCAGGACGAACGCGATCACCGAGGCCGCCCGCAGCGCGACGACCACTAGCGCCTGCCGATGTCCTTCAGCACGGCCTCGAGCGGCGCCGTGTCGAAGAATTGCTCCGGCTTCCACTTGGTCGCGGGCCCGGTCAGATTGCCCGTCGTGACCTGGAACGAGAGATTCTCGACGGCCCCCGGGCCCTTCATCCGGTCCAGGCCGCCGTTGAGATCGAAGATCTTGACCAGCGCGCGCAGCTGACCTTCCAGCTTGGCGTCGTCCACCTCTTTCATCGTCTCGCCGCGCTCTCGCACCCAGAACTTCGGGTCGCGAGCACCCTCGCGGTACGACTGCAGCAGGCGTCGCACCAGCTTCTGGACCAACGCCGGATTCTTCCTCGAGAAGTCGGGGTTCACGACGAGGGAGCTGGACGAGACGGGCTGATTCGTAAAGTCGACCAGGACGTGGAACTTGTTCGGGGCGCGCTCGTTGACGACCTGGGCGGCCGTCAGGTCGAACGCGGCCGCATCGACGGCCCCTCGCAAGAGCGCCTCGGCGCGTGCCGGCGAGCCCTCCGGGATGAACACCACGTTCGGCTGGATACCCGGCTGCGACTTCAGATAGAACTCGAGCAGGGACTGCACTGTCGCCTTGGGCGAATGCGAGGCCAGTCGGACACCGTTGAGCTCCTTGACCGAGCCGATCTCCTTCTTCGCCATCACCACGAACTCGGGGCGCGAGAGCTCCATCACGCCTTTGACCAGCGCCCCCTTCTCCACCGCCGGATAGAAGGGCGCGAATCCGGTCGCCACCTGGCCCTGGCCCTCGATCACGGCAAGCATGACCGCCTCGGGCGATCGCAGATCCTTGACCGTCACCTTGATGCCGTCCTCCCGCTCCAGCAGCCGCAGGCCGACGATCATGGGGAGGTTCACGACCCGCGTCACCGTTGCCAGGAGCGTGATCTCCTCGGCTGCGCGCCCCGTCGGCGGCCCGCCGGCCCACAGCACGATCGTCGCGAGCCCCAGGACGAGCAGTCTCGTCATCGTTCTCATCGCGAGCTCCTCGGTGTCGCGCTCATCGAGCGGGCGGCGGCCGCCGCTGCCGCGACGATGTTCTGATATCCCGTGCAACGACAGAGATTCCCCGAGATCGCCTCGCGAATCTGGGCCTCGGAGGGGTCGGGGCACTCGCGCAAGAAGCAGGTCAACGTCATGAGGAAGCCCGGCGTGCAGAATCCGCACTGCAGTCCGTGGTGCTCGCGAAAGGCTTCCTGGAGCGGATTGAGCGTCTCGCCATCGGCCAGGCCCTCGACGGTCTGGACGTCGCGGCCGTGCGCCTGCGCCGCGAAGAGCAGACACGACCGCACGGCCGCGCCGTCGACGATGATCGTGCACGCGCCGCACACGCCGTGCTCGCAGCCGAGATGGGTTCCGGTCAGCTCGAGATCGTCGCGCAGGAAATCGGCGAGCGTCTTCCGGGCCTCGACCGTCCGCTCGTACACCCGGCCGTTGACGGTGACGCGAATCGCTCGCTCGATCATCGGCTCTCCCCTCGCGCCCGCTCGGCGGCGCGGGCCAGGGCCCGGCGGGTCAGGACACCGGCGACGTCCTTCCGGTACTCGCTGGACGCGTGCAGGTCGCTGTCGGGCCGGAGCCCCTGCGAGACACGGCGGCCGACCTCCTCGATCGCTTGCGGCGAGGGCGGGCCGCCGACGAGCGCCCGCGCGGCGTCACGGGCGAGGACCGGCGTCGGGCCGACACCCGTCAGCGCCACGCTGCAGGCCGTGCACACACCGCGGTCGTCCAACGTCAGCGTCGTCGCCACGCCGACGAGTGCGAAGTCGCCGTGACGACGGCTCACTTCGAGGAAGGCGCTCCCCGTGCGGCGAGGCGTTGCGGGCAGCTTCACCTCGACCAACAACTCGGTGGGCTCGGCCGCCGTCGTCAGGTAGCCGACGAAGAACTGCTCCGCCGTCAGCCGGCGTCGGCCCCGAGCGCTCTGAAGCACGATCTCACCACCGAGCGCCGCCACGACCGCCGGCAGCTCGGCCGCCGGATCGGCGTGGGCCAGGCTACCCCCGAACGTCCCGCGATTCCTGATCTGGACGTGGCCGATCTGAGGCATCGCCTCCGCCAGCAAGGGGCAGCGCTCGCGGATCAGCGTGGACGTCTCGACCGCGCGCTGTCGAGCCATGGCTCCGATCACGAGATGGCCGTCGTCGGCCCGGATCTGGTCGAGGCCGCGGATCTCGTTCAGATCGACGAGATGTGCGGGCCGGACGAGTCGGAAGTTGAGGAGCGGGACGAGACTCTGGCCGCCGGCCAGGACCTTCGCCTCCTCGCCGTGCTGGCCGAGCAGGGCGAGCGCCTCGTCCAGCGACGTGGGGACCAGGTAATCGAACCTTGGTGGCTTCACACGCCTACGCCATGGACGCCAGGCGCCGAAGCAACGCCTCCAGCGCCGGATCGCCGGCGCCCTTCGGTTTCACGCGATCGAACTCGTCGCGCTCCTTCTTGCGCCACAGCGGCGGCTTCGTCGCGTCGATGGCGATCTTCCCCCCGACGCGCATCACGGTCACTTCCGAGCGATCCACGTTGGGCGCCGAGACGTCGAGCGGATGGATGCGCTCGTGGGGCAGCACGATGACGTCCTTCTCGGGATTCACCCGCGTCGACATCGCCCAGAACACCTCGCGCGGATCGTAGATGTCGACGTCTTCGTCCACCGCGATCGCGATCTTCGGGTGGAGGTAGGGGCTCGAGAGCGCGCCCAGCAGCACGGCGCGGGCCTGGCCGTCCCAGCGCGGCGTCATCTGGACGAAGACGGTGAACATCGTCACCCACGGCGGGATGTAGACGTCGTGCACCTCCGTGTGGCCGTGGATCTCGCGCAGGCGCCGGTAGAGGCTCGCTTCCATCGGCACCGAGACCAGGGGCTGATGGTCGGTGAACACGGTCGCCTGCATGTGACGGAAGATGGGATCGCGCCGCCGCGTGATGGCGGTGACCTCGAGGACGGGCGCCGGCCCTTCCGCGCCCTTGCTGTATCCGGTGAACTCGCCGAACGGTCCCTCGGGCTCGCGCACGCCGGGCGGGACGACCCCTTCGATCACCACCTCGGCCTGGGCCGGCACCTCGAGATCGATGGTCTCGCACTTCACGAGCTCGAGCGTCTCGCCGAGCACGCCCGCCCCCATCTCCAGCTCGTCGTAGCCCTCGTGACGCCCGCTGTAGTTGGCGAGGATCTCGTAACCCGGGTGCAGGCCGATGGCGAAGGCCATCGGCGCCGGCAGCCCGCGCTCCTGGTATTTCATCAGGTGCGCCCAGTTGTGGCGGGCCGCCATCCAGAAGCCCATCCTCCGCGGGCCCTTCACCATGGCGCGGATGATCGCCTCGTTGCGGACACCGGTGTCGGGATCGCGCGTGATGGTGATCCCCGAGCCGAGATAGCGACCCGCGTCGCCTTCGGAGTGGATCGGAATCGGAAGCTTCGTGATGTCGGCGTCGTTGCCGAGGAGCTTGACCTCCTTGCACGGCCCGTCGGGAACGACCTTGGATTGCCCGGGCACTCGGGTGAACATCCGGTCGGACAGCTCGCGGACGACGCTCCCGGGCGACGTGCCGAGGGCCAGCGCCTGGCGGGCGCGGTCCTTCACCAGAATGTCGCAGAGCTTCCAGCCCGGGAATCCCCGCAAGCGCTCGAGCAGGATCGGCCGCGGCGCCGCCGAACAGAGAGCGCCCGCCTGCGTGATCGGGTCGACCTCGTCGTCGATGCGGATCAGATCCTTGCCGAGCGCGGTGAGAAAATCGCGGAGGTTCAGCGCCATGGCGGTCTCCTTCTAGGCTTCTCTGAGACTGGCAAGCTTCACGATCGCCGAGCGGAATCGGGGCAAGACGAGGGGAACCACCACGACCGCCACCGCGGTGCTCACGAAAATCGCCGCCAGCGGCCGCTCGAGAAAGATGGCCGCGCTGCCGCGCGAGACGAGCAGGGTCTGGCGGATCGTCTCCTCGGCCATGCGGCCGAGCACGTAGGCGAGCACCAGCGGCATCGGCTCGTAGTCGAACTTCTTCATCAGGTAGCCGAGCGCGCCGAAGATCAGCATGATCACGATGTCCCACACGTTGGCCGAGACCGTGTACACCCCGATCATGCAGAACACGAGGATCAAGGGAAACAGCACGCCGTACGGCACCTTGAGCACCTGAACCCACAGGCCGATCAGCGGCAGGTTCAGCACCAGCAACATGACGTTGCCGATGTACATGCTGGCGATGACGCCCCAGAAGATCTCGGGGTGCTCCTTCACGAGCAGCGGCCCGGGCTGGATGCCGTGCACGAGAAAGGCGCCCAGCAGCACCGCCATCACCACGTTGGCCGGGATGCCCAGCGTGAGCAGCGGAATCATCGATCCGCCGGTGGCCGCGTTGTTCGCCGACTCCGGCGCCGCCACGCCTTCGATCGCGCCGCGGCCGAACCGCTCGGGATGCCGAGCGATCCGCTTCTCGAGCGCGTAGGCGAGGAACGTCGGGACGATCGAGCCGATCCCGGGGAGGATGCCGAGGAAGAACCCGAGGACGGTGCCGCGCGCGATGGGCCCGGCCGAGGCCCGCCACTGCTCGCGGTTCGGCAGGAGGCCCTGGACCCGCGCCTTGAAGATCTCCTGGTGGAAGCCCTTTTCGATGTTGAGAAGTACCTCGGCGACGCCGAAGAGGCCCATGATGATCGGCACGAGGCCGATGCCGTCCATCAGCGTGATCGTCCCGTACGTGAACCGCGGCGTCGCGGTCATCGGATCGAGGCCCACGGTCGCCAGCAAGAGTCCGACCAGCGCCATGGCCACGGCCTTGAGCTTCGAGGCGCCGGCCAGATACGTGACCATCGTGAACCCGAGGAGCAGCAGCCCGAAGATCTCGGGCGGGCCGAAGCGGAGCGCGACCGATGCCAGCGGCGGGCCGAGGAGCATGATGCCCAGCACGCTGGCGGTGCCGGCGATGAACGACCCGAACGCCGCGATCCCCAGCGCGGGCCCGGCCTGGCCCTGTCGCGCCATCTGGTAGCCGTCGAGGCACGTCACCACCGACGCGGCTTCGCCGGGGATGTTGGCCAGGATCGAGGTCGTCGAGCCGCCGTACATCGCCCCATAGTAGATGCCGGCCATCATGATGATCGAGGCCGTCGGCGTCATCGCGTAGGTGACGGGAAAGAGCATCGACATCGTCGCCACCGGGCCGATTCCGGGCAGCACGCCGATCAGCGTCCCGATGAAGACGCCGGCGAAGCACGCGAAGAGGTTCAGAGGCTCAGCGCTGACCGCGAAGCCGTAGCCGATCGCGTGCAGGCCGAGGTCCATGACGCTCAGAATCCCCAGGGGCCGCTCGGGAGCTGGACGTTGAGCCATGTCTTGAACAGCACGTGGCACACGGCCGCGGTCATCGCCGCGATCACGACCGAGGAGGCCCACCGGCGCAGCTCGATCGCCGTGAGCATGACCAGCAGGAAGAGAAACGTGCTCGCGACGAATCCCAGCAGCGGGAGGATGAACGCGTAGACCGCCGACGCGGCCAGAGCGAGGACGACCTTGCCGGAGCCGAGACGTTCGCCGGACGCGACGGCGGGCGGCGGCGCCGCGGGGCGCACGAGCAGGAGCGCAATGGCCACCGCACAGAGGCCGAGCGCCAGCCAGAAGGGAAAGAAGCCAGGTCCGGGGTTGCCGGCGCTGCCCAGGGTGAGCCGTCGCGCCTCGAGCGCACCGCCTGATCCAAGGACGAGCAACGTGACGGCAGCCACGCGGTCGCGGCTCATCATCGCTTGCCGATACCCAGCCGGGTCGCGACCTTCTTCACCGCTTCGTACTCCGTCTCGACCACCTTCGCTGTGGCGGAGGGGCCGCGGTAGTCGACGACCATCCCGGCCTTCTCCACGGCGGTCACGACCGACGGCTCCTTCATCGTCTGCTCGAGCGCGTGAGCGAGCGTGTCGACGACGCCCTGAGGCGTCTTCGCCGGGACGAAGAGCGCCATCCAGATGTTCAGCGACGCGTCGGGAAACCCCTTCTCGGCGAGCGTGGGAACGTCGGGAAAGGCCGGCACCCGCTTGGGCGCCGAGGTCGCCAACGCGATCAGGTCGCCCGATTTCATCAACGGTGCGAACGAGTTGAGGCCGCTGGAGGCGATGGTGACGTGGCCGCCCATGATGGCGTTCTTCACCGGTCCCCCGCCCTGGAACGGCACGTGCGTGATGTCGAGCCCGTACGCGTGCTTGAACAGCTCGAACGCGAAAAACGACACGGTGCCGAGCCCGGCCGAGCCGTAGCTGAGCTTGCCCGGATTCTTCCGCACGTACTCGACAAACTCCTCGAGCGTCTTCCACGGGCTCCCCGCCTTGCCGACGAAGACGCTGACGTCCGTCATCGAGGTCCCGATCGCGGCGAAGTCGGTGGGCCGATAGGAGATGTCGGGCTGGGTGGCAGCGACGATCGTCACCGGCGCGTTCGTCGCCGCGAACACCGTGTAGCCGTCGGGCTTCGACTTGGAGACGTAATCGGCGGCAAGGGCCCCGCCACCACCCGACTTGTTGACCAGGACCAGCGGCACGCCCAGCGCGGCCGAGAGCTTGGGCTGGATGATGCGGGCCGCGGTGTCGGCGGGCCCGCCGGGCGGAAACGGGATGATGACTTCGATCGGTCGAGCGGGATACGCCGGCTGCGCCGCCGCCGGAGTTCCCAGCGCGAGCATCAGCACGAGTGTCGCGGTAGCGAGCACGAGATGACTCATGCGATTCCCCCGTCAGACACCGAGATACGAGACGCGCACGTGAGGATTCTCGAGCAGCGCCACACCGGCGTCCTGCATGACCACGCGTCCCTCCTCGAGCACGTAGGCGCGATGGCTGATCGGCAGCGAGAAATGCACGTTCTGCTCGATGAGCAGCACGCTGAGGCCGCGCTCGTTGATCCCGCGAATCGCCTCGATGATCGAGCGCACGAGCGTGGGCTGCAAGCCGAGGGACGGCTCGTCGAGCAGGAGCAGCTCCGGGCAGGCCATCAACGCGCGCCCGATGGCGAGCATCTGCCGCTCGCCGCCGGAGAGCGTGCGGGCGAGCTGCAGCTTCCGCTCGGCCAGACGCGGGAACATGGTGAAGACGTCGCCCATCGTGGCGGCCTCGCGCGGCCGGGCGCGGGGCACGAGCGCGCCCATGCGGAGGTTGTCGACGACGGTCATCTCGGGGAAGACCCGTGCGCCCTCGGGGACCACGGCGATGCCCCGCTGCACGATCTCCTCCGGCTGTCGGCCGTCGATGCGGTCCCCGTTGAAGCGAATCGTCCCCTTGCGCCATGGCACGAGCCCGAGGATCGCCTTGATCACCGTGGTTTTCCCGGCGCCGTTGGGGCCGATCAGGCTCACGACTTCTCCGGCCGCGACCCGGAGGCTCACGCTCCAGAGCACGTGCAGGGCGCCGTACCCGGCATCGACGGCGTCGAGCTCGAGGCAGGCCGCGGCGTCAGGCATACGATTCGCCGAGGTACGCCTTGATCACGGCGGCGTCACGCATCACGTCGGCGGGGCGGCCTTCGGCGATCTTCTCGCCGTAGTTCAACACCACGACCCGGTCGGCGAGCCCCATGATGGCGCGCATGATGTGCTCGGTGACGACGAGGGTCCTTCCGCGCGCGCGCACGTCGCGCAGGAGCCCGACGGCGGCCTCGACCTCCTTCCGGTTCAGTCCCGCCATGTTCTCGTCGAGCAAGATGAGTGATGCTCCGGTGCCCAGGACGCGCGCGAGGTCGGCGCGGCGCCGCTCGGACACCGTCAGCGTCTCCGCCGGCTTCTCGGCCTTGTCGGCCAGCCCCACGAACGCGAGCCACTCCCGAGCCTCACGCCACGACGCCGAGAGCCCGTGGCCGCCACCGTAGAGCGCGGCCACCAGGACGTTCTCGGCCACGGTGAGTCGCGGGAAGAGCTGCGGGATCTGGAACGTCTTCGCGATCCCGAGCCGACACACGGCGTCGGCAGTCATGCCGGCGATCGAGCGGCCACGGTAGCTCACCCGCCCGGCGGTCGGCGTCTCGAGCCCGGCGATCACGTTGAAGAGCGTGCTCTTGCCGGCGCCGTTCGGGCCGATGATGCCCAGGATCTCGCCCTCGGCCAGGGCGAAGTCCACGCCGTTCAGAGCCGTCAACGATCCGAAGCGCTTGGTGACGGCACGCACCTCGAGAAGATTCACGCCGTCGCTTCCCGTCGCCGGCGAACCACCTCGAGGATGCCGGTCAAGCCGGCGGGAGCAAACAGCGAGACGAGGACGATGATCACGCCGATCGCGATCAGGTAGTGATAGACGAAGCGCGTGCCCAGGAACTCCGAAACCAGCGTGAGGAAGGCCGCCCCGACGATCGGGCCAAAGGGCGTACCGAGGCCGCCGAGGAGCGCCATGACGACCATCTGGAACGTGATCGACGCGCTGAAGACGTCCGCCGCGTTGATGTAGGACAGCCAGTATCCGGCGGTGCCGCCGGTCATCGCCATGACGCAGGCGCTGACGACGTAGACACGGCGCTTGAGACAGTGGATGTCGACGCCGGAGGCCTCGGCCAGCCGATCGTTCTCGGCGATGGCGCGCAGCCCGTAGCCGAATTTGCTGCCGCCGAGCCAGAGCGCGGCCACGGTCACCGCCGTCATGAGCCCCAGCATCACGTAGTAGAACGGGACGTAGCCGGCACTCAACGGCAGCGACACGCCAGCGCTCCCGCCCGTCAGCGGGATCCGCGTCAGCCGGTCCCACGCCAGCGCGAGCTGCTTGGTCGACTCGGCCAGGGCCAGCGTCCCGATCGCAAAGTAGGCGCCGCGCAGACGGAGGGTCGGCGTCCCGACAGCGTAGGCGATCGCGATCGCCATCACGCCCGCCAGCCCGGCGCTCACCAGGAACGGCAGGCCGAGCTTCAGCATGAGCGCCGCCGTCACGAATGCGCCGATGCCGTGATAGACGACCGGCCCCAGATCGACTGCGCCCGCGTACCCCGCGAGTAAATTCCAGCTCCCGGCCAGCGCGGCCCACATGAAGATGACGGTCGCCACGCGGATCGGATAGGGCCCGACACCGATCGGGAGCAGCAGCAAGACGCCGAGCGCGAAGAGCGCGATCCACCGGATCACGTTATTCGAGTCGGCCCTTGCCCATGATCCCCGCCGGCATGAACCGGAGGATCAGGTAGAGCAGAGCGAACGCCACCAGCAATGACAGGCCCGCTTCGAGATAGGTTTCGGTGAGCGCCTGGGCGACGCCGAGGGTGAGCCCGCCCCACACCACGCCGCCGGTGTAACCGAGGCCGCCGAGGACGACCACCGCGAAGGCGAAGAGCGTGTAGGTCAGGCCCATGTTGGGCTCGACCGGCGCATACAGCGCCACGAGCGACCCGGCCACGCCCGACACACCGGCACCCAGCCCGAACGTCACCGCATATACGGCGCGCGGGTTGACGCCGACCATCCGCGCCATCTCGAGGTCCTGCGCGGTCGCGCGGATCATGCGCCCGAGGCGGGTCGAGGCCAGCAGCCACGAGAGCGCCGCCACCATCGCCACGCCGAGCACGCACGCGACCAGGCGAGCGAACGGGACAATCAACGGGCCCACCACGAAGCTGCGCTCGAGGTACGGCGTCCGGAGCAGCCGGTAGTCGGCGCTCCACAGCCGGAGCGCCACGTTGAGCAGGACGAGCGAGATGCCGAAGGTGACGAGGAGCGACAATAACAACGGGCGGCCGAGCGTACGGTTGAGCACGAAGTACTGGAGCGCGTACCCGAGCCCGAAGAGCAGCCCGAACGAGATGGGCAGCGTCAGGAGTGGATCGATCCGATAGAGCGTGGCCAGCCAGTACGTGGCGAAGGCGCCCAGCATCACCAGCTCACCGTGGGCGGCGTTGAGGATGCCGCTCACCCCGAAGATCAGCGAGAGGCCGACCGCCGCCGCCGCGTAGACACCGCCCTGCAGGATGCCATTGATGAGCGTCTGGATCAGGTCGGCGAGGAACGTCACCGGCACCCGCTACTCGAAGATCTCCACCTTCACGGGCGTGCAGTGGTACGCATTGCACGGGGCCAGCACGTCGAGCGGGCAGTTCGAGAAGCCTACGATGCAGTCCATCTCGGCACGGAACTCGATGTAGTCGCCGGGCTTCGAGACCGGCTCGCCGATCACCCACCGATGGCGCGCGCAATCGTGGTGGTAGTTCATGAAGAGGTCCATCGTGTCGGGAATGTCCTCGGGCAGGATCGAGTAGGGCTTCACGGCGGCCGCGATGATCTCGTGACAGCCGTCGCGCGGGCCGAGCCCGTACGACTCGTAGAGGAAGCGATTGCACATGCGGTTGTGCGTGTCGTGGACGCCCTTGGGCTCCGGTGTCTCCTTCACGATCGTCATCATCGGGCGGCAGATCGTGGACATGAGCGTGTCGCCCTCGGTCAGCGCATCGCGCGGCACGTATTCGGCGCCCGGCTTGGGGACGTAGCGTGTGCGCGAGTACGACGTCGAGAGCTTCTCCCGCGGGTTCTCCCGGTTGAAGATGGCCATGTCGACCACCTGCTTGCCCTCGAGATCGGTGACGCGCAGGTGCTGGCCCTTCTTCACGGTCACCGCGAGCCCCCGCTTGGGCGGGATGACCTGCTCGAAGACGGTACGCATGCGGCTCGACGCTCAGCGGGAGCGCCAGGCGGTCAGCGGATAGACGAGCTTCGTCGCCTTGGCGCCGCCGACCTCCGCGGGGTACACCATCACGAACTTGCCGCCCTGGTTCTGCACGGCGATCGGTGGCTTCTGCACGATGCCGCCGTCGGCGCCGAACTTCACGCGGCCGTACAGCGTCTGGATGTCCTGGCGGTGGAGCTGCTCCATCACCGCCTCGCGCTCCTTGTCACCGAGCGGCGGCGCGAGCCCGAGCGTCTCGACGGCCATCTGCTGGGCGACCACACCGGCCGCCCCGGCCGCCTGCACGTAGTCGGCGGCATGGCCGTACTTCTGCTGGATGGCGTCGGCAAACCCCTGAGCCGAGCCGAACACGGGATCCTTGAAGGGGAACGACGGGAGCCATTCGGACGCCGCGATCACGCCCTCGGCGTCCTTCCCGAACTCCTTGACGAACTCGGGCACCGTCGGGCCGTAACTGAAGGCGAACCCCTTGGGCGTAAAGTCCACCTCCTTGGCGGCCTTCATCGCGCGCAGCGCGTTGACGAAGAGCCCGCCCACGAAGACGAGGTCGGGGCTCTGGCGCTTCACCTTGAGCATGATCGAGTTGTAGTCGGTGAGGTCCACGGGGAAGATCTCGAAGTGGACGACCTCGATACCCATCTCGCCCAGGAACTTCTTGAAGCCCTCCGCCGACAGCTTGCCGAAGAGATGGTCGGCGCCGATGACCGCGGCCTTCGTCGGCTTGGGCTGGGCGAGCGAGAAGACCCTGGCCGCCGCCTCCACCTCGTCGAACGTCTTGTTCAGTGTCGCGAACACGTACTTGAAGCCCCGCTCGAAGATCGGGTTGGCGCTGGCCGCGCCCGAGATGTACGGGTACTTGTACTTCTCGGCGACCGCGCTGGCCGCGAACACGACGCTGGAGCCGAAGGCGCCGAGCATGAGGTCGACCTTGTCGGAGGTGGCCAGGCGCTCCACGAGCTGGGCGTTTTTCTGCGGGCTCGACTCGTCGTCGTAGTACGTGAGGCGCACGGGGTAGCCGGTGCCCCTGATCTTGATCCCGCCCGCCCGGTTGACGGTGTCGGCCCAGAGGTCGTAGACCTCCTTCATCAGCGCGGCGTCGCGGCTGAAGATGCCGCTCAACGAGATGGCCACGCCGACCTTGAATTCCTTCCCCTGGCCCTCGGCGCCGCGCGGAGCGATGAAGGAGCCGCCCGCCGTCGTGAGCGCCAGCACGCCGATGAGAACCGCCGCGAACCACCTCGCACCGCCCGATCTGCGTGTCATCGTCTTCTCCCGCTCTCTCGCACGTTCACGCTGGGGGGCATTGGGGGAGCGGCGGCGCTCCCCCCAATCCAGATCAATCGAGCAGCGCCTTGCGCTGACCACCGTCCAGCGTGATGAGCGCGCCGTTCATGAAGCTCGCCCGCTCGGAGGCCACGAAGATGGCCACGTTGGCCACCTCCTCGGGCGTGCAGATCCGGCCGAGCGGGATGCTGCGCTCCGCCCGCTTCTGCGCTTCGTCGACGCTGATCTTGCGGACCTTGGCGATCCCGCCGATCAGATAATCCCACCGCTCGGTGGCCACCGGGCCCGGATTGACGGCGTTGATGCAGATGTTGTACTTGCCGTACTGCTCGGCCAGCGCGACGGTCACGGCGAGATCGGCGGCGTTGGCCGCGCTCGGCGTGAGCTCGATGCCGATGGGCTTCACGCCGTCGTTGCCGATGATGTTCACGATGCGGCCGCCCCCTTGCTTGAGCATGTGGGGGATGACGGCCTTCATGCAGCGCACGTAGCCCATGAACTTGAGCTGGAGCGCCGTCTGCCAGTCCTCCTCGCTGAGGTCCAGCAGCAGACCACCGGGCGCCGCGCCCGCGTTGTTGATGAGGATGTCGATGCGCTGGAGCCGGCCGACCGTCGCGTCGACGATCTTCTTCACGTCGGCCTCGCGGGTGAGATCGCCGGCCACCGCGAACACCTCGGCGCCGGTGACCTTCCCGAGCTCGGCGGCCGCCGCCTCGAGCTCACGCTGGGTGCGGGCGCAGATGGCGACGCGCGCCCCTTCCTCGGCGAGGCCGCGCGCCACCGCCTTGCCGATACCTTTGCTGCCGCCGGTGACCAGCGCCACCTTGCCTTTCAAACCGAGATCCATCGGTGCGCTCCTTTGTCGAGGCCGCCGCCCGCACACACACGTCGCGGAGGCACGCCGGCGGGCTGGCGCGAACGCGGAGAATCGGAATTGCTCGCGAAACTAAACAATCGACAATCGATTGTCAACGCCCTATCATCCCGCCGCGCAGCAAGGAGCCACGCGATCGCCGCGGAGACGCGATGAAAGAACGCTTCCAGAAACCAACGACGCTGGCGACGGAGGTCGCGCGCCACCTGCGCGAGGCGATCATCAAGGGCGAGCTCGCTCCCGGCGAGCGCGTCAACGAGTCGAAGCTGACGCGCGACCTCGGGCTCAGCCGCTCCCCGGTCCGCGAGGCGATCCGCGTCCTCGAGTCGGAGGGTCTGCTGACGCTCGAGCCTCACCGGGGGGCCCACGTGCGCCCGGTGGGTGACGACGATCTCCAGGAAATCTTCGACCTCCGACTCATGATCGAGAGTCACGGCCTTCGCCGCGACGGGCACCGGATCACCGCCGACGTGATCGCCCCGCTGCGCGCGCCCGTGGACGAGGCGCGGAAAGCGCTGGCGACGAACGCCTTCGAGGCGTGGCATCGCGCCTCGCTGCGGTTCCACGACGGCCTCGTCGCGCTCGCCGGCAACCGTCAGCTCACCCGACTCCACGAAGAGCTGAAGATCTCGCTCCGCCGTTACCAGATCTCGATCATCGGATCGCCCGGGCAGCCGGAGCGCTCCCAGGCCGAGCACGAGGCGATCATCGACGCGCTCGAGCGCGGCAAGCTCGAGCAGGGCGCGGCCCTGGTCGCCGCCCACATCACCAATCTCAAAGAGGCCGTGCTCAAAGCCATGGTGAGGACGGAATGAGACTCGTCGATCTCTCGCATCCCTGGAACATGCACACGCCCGGGTGGGTCGGCTATCCGGGCTCTAAGATCTACTACACGCAGACGCTGCAGACGAACCGCATCGTGTCCCAGCGGGTGGAGACGTCGCTGCACGTGGGAACGCACCTCGACGGGCCGATGCACGCTGCCGACGGCGCCGGCGACATGGCGTCGCTGCCCCTGACCAAGCTGGTGCACGAGGGCGTGATCGTCGACATCTCGGACGTGGTCGACGACTGGAGCATCATCACGCCCAAGCACATCATCGACCGCATGGAGGTCAAGCGCGGTGACATCGTGATCCTGCACACCGGCTACCACCGCTATTACGAAGGCAAGCCACAGCAGGACCTCACCCGGTACTTCTGCCTGCATCCCGGCGGCACCCGCGAGCTCGCCCAGTGGATGCACGACATGGCGATCTCGTGGTGGGGTATCGACGCCGGCTCCGGCGATCATCCGATGAACACGACCATCCGGTACATGCGGCCCGACCTCGCCCAGCGCTTCGAGGAGACGATGGGCCGGTCCGTGCGTGACTTCTTCGGCGAGTACGAGTATCGCCACCACAAGAGCGGGCGGCTGGTGAAGGAAGAAATCTTCCCCATGCACTACCTGGCCTTCCCCGAGGGCTGCATCCACGCCGAGAACGTCGGCGGCGACATCGAGAAGGTGCTCAACACGCGCTGCATCATCGGCGCGTTTCCGTGGAAGTTCGAGGGCGGCGAGGCGTGCCCGTGCCGCATCATCGCGTTCCTCGACGTGGGCCCCCTCAGCGTGGAGGAAGTGCAGGAGGCGGTCGGGACGAAGTCGAAGCTTAAGAGTCCGGCTAGTGCCGGAGGAGCTCGCGGGGCAGGTTCCGGCGGTCGAGCGGGCCGTAGGTCGTCAGCGCCAGCCGGTCCTCGTCGATCAGCTCGCTGACGAGGGCCTGGACCTCCTCGTGCTTGACGCGTTCGATGGCCTGGATCATCTGATCCATGGTCAGGAACGAGCCGAGGTGCATCTCGTGCTTGGCCAACCGGTTCATGCGGCTCGACGTGGACTCGAGCGACAGCATGAGGCTGCCCTTGAGGTGATCCTTCGACCGCTTGAGGTCGTCGGCTGACACGCCGTTCTTCTTCAGATCGCGGATCTCCTTGAGCGTCGACTTCAGCACCTTGGAGAAGTTGCCGGCGTCCGTGGCGGCGTAGACGTAGAGCACGCCGGTGTCGCGGAAGGCCTGCACGCCGGAGTGGATCGAGTAGACCAGGCCCTGGCGCTCCCGGACTTCCTGGAACAGCCGCGAGGACATGCTGCCGCCGATGACGTCGTTGAGCAGGAACAGGGCGTAACGCTCGGGCGCCACGTGGCTGAGCCCGGGGAAGCCCATGACCAGGTGCACCTGCTCGAGCTCCTTGTGGACGATGTTGACCCCGGGCTTCAGCGCCGGCGCCGGGTCGGTGGAGTCGATCGACTGACGGGAGAAGCCGTTGAAGCCGGCGCCGAAGAGCTCGATCGCCCGCTCGTGGGTCACGTTCCCGGCCACCGCGATGATGATCCGGGGCGGCGTGTAGGCCTCCACGAAGTGGCCGTGGACGGCGTCGCGCCCATATTCCTGCACGGCCTGCCGGGTCCCCAGGATGGGCCGGCCGAGCGGGTGACCTTCCCAGACCTGCGCGGCGAAGAGGTCATGGATCAGGTCGTCGGGCGTGTCCTCCACCATCTTGATCTCCTGCAGCACGACCGACTTCTCGCGCTCGAGCTCCTCGGCGTCGAAGAGCGGCTGCAGGAGGATGTCCGTGAGGAGGTCGACGGCCATCGGCAGGTGCTCGTCGAGCACCTGCACGTAGAAGCAGGTGTGCTCCTTGGTGGTGAAGGCGTCCATCTGGCCGCCCACCGAGTCCATCGTGCGCGCGATGGCCTCGGCGCTCCGGGTCGCGGTGCCCTTGAAGACGAGGTGCTCGATGAGGTGGGACATGCCGCCCCGCTCGGCCGGCTCGTGGCGGGAACCCGTCTCCACCCACACCCCGACCGCGACGGACCGAACGTGAGGCATCCGCTCGGTGATGACGCGGATGCCGTTCGGCAGAACGCTTTTCCGATACTCTTCAGTCACGAGGTGGATTGCTCGCGTTGGGGTTCTTCAGCTTTTCCTTGTCGGCCAGCGCAGGCTGGTCGCGGAGCGCCATCTTGCGGCTGAGCCGCATCTTGCCGTTGCCGTCGATCTCGATCACCTTGACCAGCACGTCGTCGCCCTCGGTGAGGACGTCGTGGACGGCGCGGATCCGCGAGTCGGCGATCTGGGAGATGTGGAGCAACCCCTCGGTGTTGGGAATGACCTCCACGAAGGCGCCGAACTCGACGATCTTCTTCACCTTCCCGAGGTAGATCCGGTCCAGCTCCACCTCGCGACAGATGTCCTGGATGATGGCCAGGGCCTTCTGTACGGACGCATTGTCGGGCGAGAACACGGTCACGCGGCCATCGTCCTCGACGTCGATCTTGGTGCCGGTCTGCTCCTGGATGCCGCGGATGACCTTGCCGCCGGGGCCGATGATCTCGCGGATCTTCTCGGTCCGGATCTTGATCGTGACGAAGCGTGGCGCATACGGTGAGAGCTCGGGCTTCGGCTTCTCGATGGCCTCGCGCATCCGCGTCAGCACGAAGAGCCGGGCGTCACGCGCCTGCTGGAGCGCGGCCCGCATGATCTCGACGGAGACGCCGGCGATCTTGATGTCCATCTGGAGCGCCGTGATCCCCTTCTCGGTTCCGGCCACCTTGAAGTCCATGTCGCCGTAGTGGTCCTCGGTGCCCATGATGTCGGTCAGGATTCCGAACTTCTCGCCTTCCTTGACCAGGCCCATGGCGATGCCGGCGACGTGCGACTTCAGCGGCACGCCGGCGTCCATGAGGGCGAGCGACGCGCCGCACACGGTTGCCATCGACGACGAGCCGTTAGACTCGAGGATGTCGGACACGATCCGGATCGTGTACGGGAACTCTTCCTTGGCCGGCAGGATGGCCGCCACCGCGCGCTCGGCGAGGGCGCCGTGGCCGATCTCGCGACGTCCCGGCGAGCCGAACCTCCGCACCTCACCGACCGAGAACGACGGGAAGTTGTAGTGCAGCATGAAGCGCCGCCACGACTCTCCCTCGAGCGCCTCGATCTTCTGCTCGTCGTTCTTGGTCCCCAGCGTGGCGGAGACCAGGGCCTGCGTCTCGCCACGGGTGAAGAGGCCGGATCCGTGAGCGCGCGGCAGGTACGACAGCTCGATCGAGATCGGGCGGATCTCGCTCACCTTGCGGCCGTCCACACGAACGCCCCGCTCAACGATGAGCTGCCGGACCGCCGCCGATTCCACCGCCTCGAACGCCTCGCGGACGGCCCGCTTCTTGGTGTCATCGGCATCCACGGCCTGGCATACCTCGTCGAACAGCTTGCTGACGGCGTCGGCTCGCGCCTGCTTTTCGTGCACCGTCGTGAAGATCTCGAGCAGCCGGTCGCCGACGAGCCGACGAACCTGTGTCTCGAGACCGGCGTCGCGCCCGGCATCGGGATCGAACGCCCAGCGCGGCTTGCCCGCGCGTTGAACCAGCTCTTTCTGAGCACGCACGAGCCGCTGGCACTCGCGGTGACCAAAGGCGATCGCCTCGAGCATGGTCTCCTCGGACACTTCCTTGGCACCCGACTCCACCATCAAGACCGCGTCCTCGGTCCCGGCGATGACCAGCTCAAGCGACGACAGCACCTGCTCGGCAGTCGTGGGATTGGCGATCAGCTTGCCCTCCACCATGCCGACGCGCACCGCACCCACTGGCCCACCGAACGGAATCCCGGCCAGGCAGAGCGCGGCCGACGCACCATTCAGGGCGAGCACGTCGGGATCGTTCTCCTGGTCGGCCGAGACGGCGAGGCAGATGACCTGGATCTCGTTCTTGAAGCCCTTGGGGAACAACGGGCGAATGGGGCGATCGATCAGCCGCGAGGTGAGGATCTCCTTTTCGACTGGCCGGCCCTCACGCTTGAAATACCCCCCGGGGATCCGGCCGCCGGCGTACGCCCGCTCACGGTACTCGACGGTGAGGGGGAAGAAGTCCTGGCCCTCGGTGGCGCTCTTCGCAGCCACGCACGTGGCCAGCACCATCGTCTCGCCGTGGCGCACGATCACCGCGCCATCGGCCTGCTTGGCCACCTTCCCGGTCTCGAGCTTGAGCGGGTGGCCGTTGATGTCAACGTCGACGGAATGAGTCATACGGGCTTTTGTCCTCGCGTATCGGCCGGTGTCCGGCGAACGCCGTGTGGAGCGAGCGTGCCCGCTCCTGGGCCCCCGGAGTCATGCCGTCCGAGGACCAACCAGTTATTAATTGTCGGATCCGCTCACCGGCGAATCCCGAGCTTCTCGATGATCGCCCGGTACCGCTCGGTGTCCTTCTTGCGCAGGTACTCGATCAGACTCCGCCGCTTGCCGATCAGCATCAGCAGACCGCGTCGCGAATGGTGGTCCTTGGTGTGCTGCTTGAAGTGCTCGGTCAGGCTGTTGACCCGCTCGGTGAGAAGCGCGATCTGCACCTCGGGAGACCCCGTGTCTCCATCGTGGACGCGATACTGCTGGATGAGGGTCTTCTTCTTTTCGATGGCCAGCGGCATGGAGCCTCCAATCGCCACGTTCCGGGGAGCCCCAGGCTCCACCTGAACGGGTTCAAAACGCCTTGTTTTGCTGCTAATTACGGAGCGATGGTACCACCGGCACCCCGTTAAGTAAAGTTAACCTCCGGCCAGCCGCTTGCGGGCCGTCTCCACGTCCTCGGTGATCTGCCGGCGGAGGGCGTCGACACCGGGGAACTTCCGCTCCTCGCGAACCCGGCCGATGAAGGCCAGACGTACCGACAGGTCGTACAAGCTGCCTGTGAAATCGAGGAGATGGGCCTCGACCACCAGCTGGCTCTCACCAAAGGTCGGACGAACTCCGACGTTGACGACCGCCCCGTGACGGACCCCCTCGGCCTCGACCCTACCGGCGTAGACGCCGGTGGCGATCAACAGTGGACTGTCGGGACGAATGTTCGCCGTGGGAAACCCCAGGGTCCGCCCTCGACCGGCTCCTGACTCGACCGTGCCCTTGATGGCGTACGGCCGTCCGAGGTACCGCCCGGCGCGCTCGACATCACCGAGGCGCAGCGCCTCACGAATCTCCGAGGATGAAACGGGGACGCCATCGACGATCCGCGGAGGCACGACATCCACACGAAACCCCAGCTGGCGGGCCAGGTCCTCCAGGAGCCGCGCGTTGCCGCGGGCGCCGCGGCCGAACGTGTGGTTGAAGCCGACGACGATCTCGCGGGCTCGCAACCGCTGCAGCACGACGTCCTTCACGAACGTCTCGGGCTCGATGGCCGCCAGCGCGCGGGTGAACGGCAGCACGACCGTGGTGTCGGCCCCGGTTGCTCCGATCAGCTCGAGCCGCTCGTCCAGGGTGGCGATCGGCGCCGGGGCGCGTCCCGGCTGAAGGACCTCCATCGGATGAGGCTCGAACGTGCACGCGACGGCGACCATGCCGCCCTCGCGCGCGCGAGTGACCGCGGCGCCGAGGATCTCACGGTGTCCGAGGTGCACGCCGTCGAAGACACCGAGGGCGACGACCGCCGGTCCTGCGTCAGGCGGGTAGGACTCGAGCCCCTGGACGATCCGCATGAAGAACCCGCACCGGTTTCACGGACCCGCACGCCAGCTCACCCACGCCCAGCAGCGGACCACCGCTCTCGTGAACTCGGACCAGGATCGGCGACGATTCCGCTCGATCGGTGGCCGCCGGCTGGCCGTTGACGAACTGCCGGGCGCCGGCGGCATCGAGATCGACCACGCTCCAACCCGACAACCCGGACTCCGGGGGCATTACCCGGGACCACAGCGTGGGCGGCGGGATCTCCGCGATGTCCGCCGACGAGACGGCCGCGTCTCGTCGAAATGCTCCGACCCTGACGCGCTCGATCCGCTCGACGACACCCCCGCAGCCGAACGCCTCGCCGATGTCGGCCGCGACCGCACGGACGTACGTCCCCTTGCCGCACACGACACGCAGCCGAGCCACCGGCGGCTCGACGGCCTCGACCACGATCGAGTGGACGACGACCTCGCGCGGCTCCCGCGCCACCTCGCGGCCTTCGCGAGCGAGCTCGTAGAGGCGCCGGCCCTGGTGGTGAACCGCCGAGTACATCGGCGGCACCTGACGGATCCGACCGACGAATCGCTTCGCCAGCCGATCGATGTCGCCGACGGTGAACGGGGGAACCGCGACCTCCGAGAGGCGACGGCCCTCGAGATCCTGCGTGTCGGTCGTGACTCCGAAACGGACGGTGACCACGTACTCCTTCGTCTGGTCGCTCACGTACGGCATCAACTTCGTCGCTTCGCCGATCAGGATCAGCAGGACACCGACGGCGGCGGGATCGAGGGTGCCAGCGTGGCCCACGCGATCCGCCTGCAGGTGGCGGCGAACGAGCGCGACGACGTCGTGCGACGTGACGCCGGCGACCTTGTCGATCGGCAGGATGCCCGAGACGAGCGGGTTCACTCGATGGCGGAGCGGACGGCGACGAGCACGGACTGAGTCGCGGCCGCGAGCGGCCCCGCCATCGTGAAGCCCGCGGCGTTCCGGTGACCGCCGCCGCCGAACGTCGCGGCGATGGCGCTGACGTCGACCTCACCCTTGCCGCGCAGGCTGACCTTCACCTGGCCGTCCCGCTCACGCAGGAGACAGGCGACGCGGACGGACTCGACCGAGCGCGGATAGTTCACGAGGTCCTCGGCTTCCACGAACGCCTCGGGCACGAGCCCGGCCGGCAGGGCCAGCCAGGCGATTCGTCCGTCGGTGCTGACTTCCACCCGCGAAAGCGCCGCGCCCAGCCAGCCCAGCGCCTGGCGCGGACGGCGCTCGTAGAGCGCGTTGGACACGCGATAGGGATCGGCGCCGGCGGAGACCAGTGCGGCGGCGATCCGGAACGTCTCTGGCGTCACGTTCGAGTAGCGGAACGAGCCGGTGTCCATGTGGATGGCCGTGAACAGGTTCATCGCGATGGCCGGCGTGATCTTCGCGCCCAGCGCGACCAGCAGCTCGTAGACCATCTCGCCGGTGGCGGCGGCTGCGGGCTCGACCCAGTTGACGTCGCCGTACCGGCGGTTGTCGTGATGATGATCGACGTTGACGATCGTCGCGCCGGTCGCCCGGGCCTGATCGATCAAGCCTTCGGTGCGTCCCGGGTTCGGGCAGTCGGTGAGGACGACCAGGTCGAGCGGTCCGGTGACCGCATCGAGCCGTCGATACCGCTCGATGCCGGGGAGGAAGGACAGCACCTCGGGCGCCGGATGCGGGCCCCCGGAGACGACCGACCACCCTCGGTCGACGAGGGCCAGATCGAGCGCGAGGAGCGTGCCCAGGACGTCTGCGTCGGGGTGGACGTGGCCGAGCATGAGGGCCCGCCGGCCCCGCCCGCGAAAGGGTGCGAGGACGGCGTCAGCGATTGGCATCGATCCGCTTGAGCAGTTCCTGGATGCGGGCGGCGTGCTCCATCGAACGATCGGGACGGAAGTCGAGATCGGGCGTCACCCGGAGGTCGAGGTGCTGCCGAAGCCAGTTCCGGATGAAGCCGCGGGCGCTGGCGAGCGCCGTCAGCGAGCCCGCCCACTTGCTCTCGTCGCCGAGCACGGAGACGAAGACCTTCGCCTGGCGGAGGTCCTTGGAGGTTTCCACGTCGGTGACGGTGACGAAGCCCAGCCGCGGATCCTTGAGCTCCCGCTGCAGCAGGATCGAGATCTCCTCCTTGATGAGCTGGTTCACGCGGTCCAGGCGCTTGCCCTGCATCAGAGGATCTCCACCGCCACGTCGATGACGGTGCCGTCCACGTTGCCCTCGATGAAGTTCATGGCCTTGGAGACGACCTCGTTGGCGTGCCGTGAATCGTGGGACACGTAGGCCACCGCGAGGGTGGCGCGCTGCCAGGTGTCCTGATGGTCGACCTCGGCCACCGCCACCTCGAACTTGGCCCGCACCTTCTCCTTGAGGCCCTTGATCACGTGGCGCTTGCCTTTGAGGGAATCCACGGCGGGTAGGTGCAGCTCGATCGTGCCGAGGGCGACCCGCGCGACCGACATGAGCGACGCTGGGCGCGACGCTCAGAGCGTCCGCGCGACTTCCTCGGTCGTGAAGGCCTCGAGAAGGTCCCCCGCCTGCACTCCGTTGACGCCGTCCACGCCGATGCCGCACTCGAGACCGGCCAGCACCTCGCGCACGTCGTCCTTGAAGCGCTTGAGCGATCCGAGCGTGCCCGTTCCCACGACCGAGTCGCCGCGGCGTACGCGCACCTTGGCGGTACGGACAAACTTGCCCTCCTGGACGTACGATCCGGCGATCGGGCCGAGCTTCGAGATGACGAAGATCTGCCGCACGAGGGCCCGGCCGAGCAGCGTCTCCCGGATCTCGGGCGCGAGCATGCCGGCCAACGCGGCCCTCACGTCGTTGATCGCCTCGTAGATCACGTTGTACATCCGCACGTCGACGCCGTTGGCCTGAGCCTGCTGGGCCGCCTTCGCCTCGGGTTTCACGTTGAAGCCGAGCACGATGGCGTTCGACGCCGAGGCCAGCATGACGTCGCTCTCGATGATGGCGCCGACCGAGGAGTGAATCACCTTGAGCTTGACCTCCTCGGTCGATAACCGCTCCAGCGATTCGGTGAGCGCTTCCACCGAGCCCTGCACGTCGGCCTTGAGCACGAGCCGCAGTTCCTTGACCTCGCCCGTCTTGATTTGCTGGTGCAAGCCTTCGAGGGTGATGCGGGTGGCTGCCTTGACCTTGGCCTTCTCCTTGTCGGCGCGCATGGTGGCGATCTGCCGCGCCTTGCGCTCGTCGGAGACCGCGACGAGAACGTCGCCGGCCGAGGGCACGCCGCTCAGGCCGAGGATCTCGACCGGATCGGACGGCCCGGCCGACTTCACCTTGCGTCCGCCCGCATCGAGCAGGGCGCGAATACGCCCCGAGTTCGCGCCGACCACGACGGCGTCGCCCTCCTTCAACGTACCCGTCTGCACGAGCACCGTCGCCACCGGCCCGCGGCCCCGGTCGAGCCGGCTCTCGATGACGACGCCTTTGGCGGCGCGATTGGGATTGGCCTTGAGTTCCAGGATCTCGGCCTGCAGCGCGGACATCTCGAGGAGCTGCTCGATTCCGGTGCCCTTCTTGGCCGAGGTCGGCACGTAGATCGTCTGGCCGCCCCAGTCTTCGGGCACCAGATTGTGATTGGAGAGCTCACGCTTCACGCGGTCCGGATCGGCCTCCGGCTTGTCGACCTTGTTGACCGCGACGATGATCGGCACATTGGCGGCCCGCGCATGGTTGATGGCCTCCACCGTCTGCGGCATGACGCCGTCGTCGGCGGCCACGACCAGGATGACGATGTCCGTCGCCTGGGCACCCCGAGCCCGCATGGCCGTGAACGCTTCGTGACCCGGCGTGTCGAGGAAGGTGACCTTGCCGTGCGACGTCGCGACCTGATAGGCCCCGATGTGCTGCGTAATGCCGCCGAACTCCTTCTCGGCGACCTTCGACTTGCGGATGGCGTCGAGGAGCGACGTCTTGCCGTGGTCGACGTGACCCATGACCGTGACGACGGGCGGCCGCAGCGACAGCTGGCCACCCTCGGTCTCTTCCTCTTCGATGACCTCGCCCTCGACCGAGCGGATCTCGACGTCGAAACCGAACTTGTCACCGACGAGCTTGGCTTCGGTCGGATCGAGCAGGTCGTTCACCATGCGCATGACGCCGAGCTCGAGCAGCGCCTTGATCACCTCACCGGACTTCCGGCGCATCTTCTCGGCCAGCTCGGCGACGGTCACCGACTCGCCGACCTTGACGAGCTCGCGCCTGACATCTGCCGGCGGCGCCTCGATCGTCGCGACCGCGGGCGACGCGACCATGGGCTCGGCGGTCGGGGCGGGACGCGTGGTGATCTCCGGCGAGGCAACCGCCGCTGCCGCCGCGGGCCGTACCGGCTCGCGCGCGGGCTGGGGCGGCCGGATCTCGCGAGGCGGCGCCGGTGGACGCGGAGGTGCCGACACTACGCGCGGCGGCGCGAAGGGCTGACGCGGTCCGGGCCGCGACGGCGGTGGCGCCGCCGGCCGCTCGAGTGGCCGGTACGGCACGATCTTGGGCTCGGGCCGCGGGGGCGTCGCAGGCCGCGAGACAGGTGGCGGCGGAGTGACGACCGGAGGCGCGGGTGTGACCACGGGCTTCGGAGGTGCGGGTGGTTCCAGCACCGGCGGCGGGACGACCACCGGGGACTTCGTCTCGACGACGACCTCGGCAACTGGCGCGAGTGGCTCCGGCGCTTCCGTCGGCTCGGAGGGCTTCGGCTTCACGATCGTCGCCGCCGGCTTCACCTCGACCGGCGCGGCCTCGTCTTCGCCTGTGGCCTTCTTCCGTGGATGCGCCACCTTCTTCAGCTCGCCCTCGGCATCGCCTTGGGCCGGCGCGGCCGTCTTCGCACGCGCGGGACGCTTGGGCTTGGGCTCTTCGGGAAGGTCGCGTCCCTTGCCGAGCTTGACGCGAAGCGCGTTGGCGAGCGTGGTGTCGAGGGGGGTCATGGCCCGCACGCCCTTGGTTCCCATTTCCTCGGCGGCCAGCATGAGATCTTTACTGGTAACGCCGAGCTCCTTGGCCAGCTCGATGACTTTTATCTTTGTCGCTGCCACCGCCCCCTCACCTCCTGGGAACCCATCTCGTCAAGCTTTCGCCAGCTTCACATGGCTTCCTGAATGCCTGCGCCAAGCGCCCGCCCTTGAGCGCGCGCCCGATACACTCTTCACTCGTACACACGTACGCGCCGCGTCCGGGCCCGCGCCGATCCATCTCGACCCGCCCATCCGGCCCCCGGACGAGTCTCATCAAGTCCGCCTGAGGCTTCACCTTCCGGCAACCGATGCACGTGCGCCACGGGATCGCGCTTGCGCTCACTCCGGGTCGGCGCCACCGTCGGGTCGTCCCTCGCTCGCGTGTGCCGTCGTCCATTCCTCGGCGGCAGTGTAGAGCTTGTCGGCCCGATCCCCCAACTCGGTGATCTCGGCCAGCCGCTCGCGGCCCGCCCGCTTGATGGCCTCCGGCGAATCGAGTCCGGCAGCCACCAGCGCGTCGATCATGGCCGGTGTCAGATCACCGGCCAGCCGGCTCAGGGCGGTCCGTCGATCGTCTTCGGCGGGCGCCGGGGCCGCCAGCTCCGACTCGCTCTTGATGTCGATCCGCATCCCGGTGAGCTTGGCGGCGAGCCGCGCGTTCTGGCCCTTCTTGCCGATGGCCAGCGAGAGCTGGTTGTCGGGCACGACGATGAGCGCGGTGGCCTCGGCCTCGGACTCGCCCGGCTCGCCGATCGTCACCGACGACACCTTGGCCGGCGACAGCGCGCGGGCCACGAACGTCGCGGGGTCGTGCGACCACTCGATGATGTCGATCTTCTCGCCGCGCAGCTCGCGGCTGATGACCTGGATGCGCGTGCCCCGCAGGCCGACGCAGGCGCCGATCGGATCGACGTCGCGCTTGGTGGAGGCCACGGCGACCTTCGCCCGCTCACCCGCTTCGCGGGCGGCCGCCTTCACCACCACGATGCCCTCCTGGATCTCGGGAATCTCCGTCTCGAACAGGCGCGCGAGATATCCGGGATGCGTGCGCGACAGCGTGATCTGTGGTCCCTTGGCGCTCCTTCGCACCTCGAGCACGAATGCGCGGATGCGATCACCGGGGTTGAATCGCTCACCGGGGATCTGCTCACGCTCGGGCAGGATCGCCTCGGCCTTGCCGATCTCGACGATGACGTTACGCTTCTCGATGCGGTGGACGACGCCTCGCAGGATCTGGCCGTCCTTGCCCTCGAACTCCTTGAAGATGCGGTCGCGCTCGGCGTCCCGCACGCGCTGCAGGATCACCTGCTTGGCCGTCTGGGCGGCGATGCGACCGAACTCCTGGGGCGGTAGCTCCTGCTCGAGCTCGTCCTCGAGCTCGGCCTCCGGGTTCAACGCCTTCGCATCGGCGAGGCTGATCTCGAGCTTGTTGTCGGTGACCTCCTCGACGACCTTCTTGCGGCCGAACACCTTGAGGGCGCCCGTGTGGCGGTCGATCTCCATACGGACGTTCTCGGCGGCGCCGAGCGTCTTGCGCGACGCCGACAGCAGGGCGGACTCCAGCGCCTCGAAGAGGGTCTCTTTGTCGATCCCCTTTTCGCGTCCGATCTGCTCGATGACGATCAACAGCTCTCGGTTCATCGTTGGCGTCCGTCATCCTCGGCGCGGCCACGGCACCTCGGCGTCGAGCCGGGCCTTGGTCACGCTTCCCCTCGGGAGCTCCACCCGCTCACCGTCGCGCTCCACCACCAGGCGCTCGGCCGTGACATCGGCGAGGCGCCCGCGGGTCTCCAGCCCGCCCGCTTGCCACAGCCGCACCAGCTTGCCCACAGCCCACCGAAACTCGCGGTCGCTCCGGAGCAAGCGATCCAGCCCCGGCGACGAGACCTCGAGATCGTACGCGTCCTCGATCAGCCCCTCGACGTCGATCAGGTCGCCGACTTCACGGCTGACTCGCTCGCAATCGCCGACTGCTACACCACCCGGCTTGTCCACGAAGACGCGCAGGACCGAACGCGGCCGGCGTGCATGCCATTCGAGCTCCACGAGCTCGAGGCCGTAACCGCGGAGCACCGGCTGAATGACGTCTTCGATCCGGAAACTCCGATCCTCGTCCTGCATCGCCGATCCGCCTAAAGTAAAAAACTGGGCAAGGCCCAGTTTTTCAACACTTTAGCACGTGACCCCGGAGGAGGCAAGTTCAGCGCGAGCTCAAAAGCTCCTTGATCGCGGCGATTGCCGCCTGCTGAGTCACCTTCCGCTCGGCCCGCGAGCGCCGCGCCCGGACCTCCACGATACCTTCCTTCACGAAGGCGTTGCCGATCGTCACGCGGATCGGCATACCGAGCAGGTCCGCGTCCTTGAACTTCACGCCCGGCCGCTCGTCGCGGTCGTCGAGCAACGGTTCGAGCCCCTGCTCCTGGCACTGGGCGTAGAGCGACTCGGCGGCCTTCGCCTGCGTCTGGTCCTTCACGTTGACCGCGACGATATGCACGAGGTACGGGGCGATGGCGGCCGGCCAGACAATACCATCGGTATCGGCCTGCTGCTCGACGGCCGCGGCGGCGATGCGGGCGGGGCCGATGCCGTAGCTGCCCATGATGATCGGCTTCTGCTGACCGCTCTCGTCGAGATACGTGGCGCCGAGCGGCACCGAGTACTTGGTGCCCAGCTTGAAGATGTTGCCGATCTCGATCACTCGTTCCACGGCGAGCGGCTTGCCGCACTGCGGGCACGCTTCGCCCGCCTGTACCGTGTGAAGATCCACGAACCGCGCGTCGAAATCCCGGCCCGGGACGACGCCGCGGAGATGGAACCCCTCGCGGTTGGCGCCGACGACGTATGCCCCACCCTTCAGGCTCTCGTCGGCCAGGATCGGCACGCGGGCGCCGACGGGTCCAACCGAGCCCACGGGGGCGCCCAGCGCACCGCGCACTTCGTCGGGATGCGCCGCTCGGAACTCCTCCCCGAGCGCGCGCGCGAGCTTGCGCTCGTGGATCGTGTGGTCGCCCCGGACGAGGACGAGCACCGGCCCCGAGGTCGCCACGTACACCAGGGACTTGATCGTCAGCCGCGGATCGATCTTCAGGAAGTCGGCGACCTCGGCGATGGTCCGCGCGTTCGGCGTCGCCACCTCTTCGCGGCTTCTCGCCGGGAACACGGGAGCGGCCGGCACGCCCCGGGCCAGCTCGACGTTGGCGGCGTAGTCGCAGCCGGCGCAGAGCGCGATCTCGTCCTCGCCGGCGGCGCTCGGCGCCATGAACTCGTGGGAGCCGAGCCCACCCATCATGCCCGTGTCGGACTGAACCACGTGAAAGCGGAGTCCACAGCGCTCGAAGATCTTGCGGTACGCCGACTCGTGCGCCGCGTACGAACGGTCGAGAGCGGCCAGGTCGGGATCGAGCGTGTAGGAGTCCTTCATCAGGAACTCACGCGTTCGCAGCACGCCCGAGCGCGGCCGTGCCTCGTCGCGTTCCTTCGTCTGGATCTGGTACCAGATCTGCGGCAGGTCGCGGTAGGAGCGGATCTCTCGAGCGGCCAGCCAGGCGACGACCTCTTCGTGCGTCATGCCCAGGCACATGTCGGCGCCCTTGCGGTCCTTGAGCTTGAACATCTCGGGGATGTTGTCCCAGCGCCCCGACTGCTTCCAGATCTCGGCGGGGTGCATCACGGGCATGGTGATCTCCTGCCCGCCGATCGCGTTCATCTCTTCGCGGATGATCGCGTTGACCTTGTCGAGGACGCGCTGGCCGAGGGGAAGGTAGACGTAGATGCCGGCCGCGAGTTGCCGGACGAGTCCGGCGCGCAGCATGAGCTTGTGGCTCAGCGCCTCCGCCTCGGCAGGCTCCTCCCTCAGGGTGGGAACGAGGGACTTGCTAAGCCGCATCCAGCTCTAGTGGGTACCGGGCTTCTTGTCGCGCCCTTCACACCGGGCTCGTAGCGCAACCGCTTGACGGGCTCGCCCCGGACGATGTGGGACTCGAAGATCTCCTGGAGGTCGGAGGCCTGCACGCCCGAATACCAGACGTCGTCGGGATAGACGACCATCATCGGGCCGTGACCGCACTGCGAAAAGCAGCCGGCTTTGTTGATGCGGACGTCCTCTTTGAGCCCGGCTTTGAGGGCCTCGCCCCGCAGCTGTTTGACGAACTGCTCGACGTCACCCTGGGTCGGGCACGTCTCACCACCGGTACAGACGAACACGTGTGTGCGGTATTGGCCCATGCGCTACTCCGCCGCCGCCGGCTGAGCGGCTTTGCGCTCGGCCAGGAACTTATTCACTTCCTCGCGCATGGCCCGGACGATCTCCGCCTCCGGGACCTTGCGAACGACCTCGCCGTTCTTGAAGATCAGCCCGATCCCGCGCCCACCCGCCACGCCGATGTCGGCGGCGCGAGCCTCACCAGGGCCGTTGACCTCGCATCCCATCACGGCGATGTGGATCTCCTCGTCGAGTCCCTTGAATTCGTCCTCGACCTCGCGCGCGAGCTTCACCAGATCGACGTCGGCGCGGCCGCACGACGGACACGCCACGAACGTCAGCCCGCCCTTGCGCAGTCCGAGCGATTTCAGGATGTCGATGCCGACGCGTACTTCTTCGACCGGGTCGGCGGAGAGCGAGACGCGAATCGTGTCGCCGATGCCTTCCGACAGGAGCGCGCCCAGGCCCACGGCGGACTTGATCGTCCCGACGCCGGGCGTGCCGGCCTCGGTCACGCCGAGGTGGAAGGCATACTCGACCTTGTCGGCCAGCATGCGGTAGGCCTCGATCATCATCAGCGGATCGGACGCCTTGAGCGAAATCTTCATCTCGGGGTAGCCGCACTCTTCGAGGATGCGGATGTGGCGGAGCGCCGACTCCACCATGCCATCCGCAGTCGGTCCACCGTGCTGCTCGAGCAGGTCCTTCTCGAGGGAGCCGGCATTGACGCCGATCCGGATCGGGATCTTGCGCTCCTTGGCGAGGTTCACGACCTCCTGAACGAACCGCTTGCCGCCGATGTTGCCGGGATTGAGCCGGAGCCCGTCCACACCCTGGTCGAGGGCGATGAGCGCCAGCTTGTAGTTGAAATGGATGTCGGCGACGAGCGGGATGCGGATCTGGCGCTTGATCTCGCCGAGTTTCTCGGCCGCCTCGCGCACCGGCACTGCGCAGCGCACGATCTCGCAGCCGGCGACCTCCAGCGCCCAGATCTGCAGGAGCGTCGCCTCGACGTCCCGCGTGTCGGTCTTCGTCATCGACTGTACGGTGATCGGGGCGTTGCCGCCCACCTTGAGCTTGCCGAGCGTGATCGGTCTCGTCTGGCGCCGTGTGATCATGGCCTCGTCCGTGGTCGTCCTATTTCAGGAACCTGAACGCGTCGATACGCACCAAGTCATTGTAAAGCGCGTACACCATCAAGAGCATCAGCAACACCAGGCCCACCTGCTGGGCCCACTCGCGCTTGCGGAGCGACAGGGGGCGACCCAGGACGGCTTCGATGACGAAGAAGAACAGGTGGCCGCCATCGAGCATCGGCACCGGTAATAGATTCAGGACGGCGAGGTTGACGCTGATCACCGCGGTGAACAACGTCAGGGACGCCAGGCCTTCACGCCACTGCCGTCCGGCTTCGGCCGCGATCTGAATCGGGCCACCGATGTTCGAGCGATCGAGCACCCCGATGACGATCTTCCACAGTCCTTTGACCGTGATCGCCGTCATTTCCCACGTTTTCACCGCACCGTACCAGACGGCCCGCGGCAACGAATACGCTTCGTAGCTGACGGCGCGGGTGACGATGCCCACGCCGATCCGCCCGACTTCGGCCTCCTGTCCGCCCGGCACCTTCTCCTTGACCACGGTGGCGGTCACCGGAAGCCGGAGCGTGCGGCCCTCGCGCTCGACCGTGACCTCGAAGGTCTGGCCCGCCCGCTTCTGGATCGCCTGCATCAGCTCTTCCGGCGTGAAGACCGGCTGGTCGGCGACCGCGCGAACGAGATCGCCCGGCTTCAGCCCGGCCTTCTCGGCCGCGGATCCGCCCGTGACCGAGCCGATCTGTGGCGTGAGCTGCGGCCCCACTCCGAGCTCCCACGATTCTTTCGGCTCGCGGAAGATCGGATCGCGCACGGTGACGAGGCGTGGTGTCACCGTGACGGTCTGCTCGGCACCACCCCTCTTGATGGTGAGCTTGAGCGGTCGGCCGCGGGACGTGGTGACGAGCTCGTCCATGTCCTCCCAGTGGCGGACCGGCCGGCCATCGACGGCGACGATCAGATCACCCGTCTTGAGTCCCGTCTCGGCCGCGGGGGTGCCTTCGGCGACACGACCGATCACGGGAGGCCACACCGGACGGCCCACCGTCGCGAACACGAGCATGAAGATGAGGGCGGCCAGCACGAAGTTCATGCCCGGGCCCGCGAAGACGATGAGGAAGCGCGCCCACAACGGCTTGAGCGCGAAGGCCTTGCCGGGATCGTAGGCCAGCGCGCCCCCGCCCCCTTCGAGCGGATTCTCCTCGCCCATCATCTTCACGTAGCCGCCCATCGGAATGACCGACACGCAGTACTCGGTTTCTTTGCCCCGCCAGCGAAGGAGCACGGGACCGAAGCCGATGGAGAAGCGCTCGACGCCCACGCCGACCCAGCGGGCGACCAGGAAGTGGCCAAGCTCGTGGATGAGAATGAGGATGCCAATGACGACGACGAACGATACGACGGTGGTCACAGCGACTTCCTTCCGGCCCGCGCGGCGACCGCCCGCTCGACGCGGCGGCGCGTCTCGGCGTCGATGGCGACGCAGGCCTCGATGGACTCGAGCTCGCCGGCCGGAACGTCGACCAGCGCGTCCTCGATGAGTTCGGGAATGTCCGTGAATGCGATGCGGCGATCGAGAAAGGCCGCGACCGCGATCTCGTTCGCAGCATTGAGCACCACCGGGGCCGCCCCGCCCTGCTCGAGGGCGTGACGGGCCAACCGGAGACACGGGAAGCGCGCGGGATCCGGCTCGAAGAAGGTGAGCTGGCCCACGCGAGCGAGGTCGAGGCGCGCGGCCGGGGTGGGCCGCCGCTCAGGGTACGTCAGCGCATAGAGGATGGGCACGCCCATGTCGGCGACACCGAGCTGGGCGATGACGGAGCCGTCGATGTACTCGACCATCGAGTGCACGACCGACTGCGGGTGCACGACGATCTGGACCTGTTCGGGCGCGACGTCGAAGAGCCAGCGCGCCTCGATGACCTCGAGGCCCTTGTTCATCAACGTGGCCGAGTCGATCGTGATCTTGGCGCCCATCTTCCACGTCGGATGGCGGAGCGCATCGTCCACGGTGATCGTGGCGAACTGCTCCTTGGGCAGCTCGCGGAACGGCCCGCCCGACGCCGTGAGCAGGATGCGGTGGACGTCGCGGCGATTGTGGCCGCACAGGCACTGGAAGACCGCGCTGTGCTCGGAGTCCACCGGGAGCAGCGGCACGCCGTGGTGTCGCGCGGCCGTCGTCATCAGCCGGCCCGCCATCACGAGCGTCTCCTTGTTGGCGAGCGCCACCGCGCGACCGGCCCGGATCGCCGCCATCGTCGGCAGCAAGCCCGCGCCACCCACCAGCGCCGAGACCACGACGTCGGCCGGGACGTCGCGGGTGAGCGCGACGAGGCCGTCGGCGCCCGCCAGCAGCTCGGGCCGCGGCCGGGGCAAGAGCGCGGCGAGCCGATCCACCGCCTCCGGCTCGAGCAGCGCGATCGCCTGCGGCGCATACTTCCGCGCGATGTCGACGAGCCGCTCGACGGTCGTGCCGCGCGCGGCCACGCCGGCCACCGAGAACTCCTCCGGGAAGCTGGACACGATCTCGAGCGTGCGCAGCCCGATCGATCCGGTCGCCCCGAGCACCGTGATGCGCTTCATGCGCCGGTCCCCAGCCTGACGTAGTAATAGAGCGCGGGCACGTTGAAGAGCAGGCCGTCGATGCGGTCGAGCACGCCGCCATGGCCCGGAATGAGGCCGCCGGCATCCTTGACGCCGACGGAGCGCTTGATGGCTGATTCGGCGAGGTCTCCGAGCTGACCGACGACGCCGAGAATCGCGCCGGCACCGGCGGCGAATCCCATGGTCCAGCTCGGCAGCAACCAGCCAGGCCCGAAGACGACGGCGGCCACGATGGAGGCGACGAGCTGGGCCAGGGCGCCTTCCACGGTCTTCCCGGGGCTGATGGCCGGAACGAGCTTGTGACGACCGAGCCATGAGCCGACGGCGTAGGCGGCCGTTTCTCCGACCCACGTCACACTGACGAGGACGAGAACGAGGCCGGCGCCGTCGGCCAGGTGGCGGAGCAGCAGCGCATGCCCGAGGAACCAGCTCACGTAGAGGAGCCCGAGCAGCGTCAGCGCGACTCCTTCGGTGGCCGGCTTGCCGCCGGTCAGGACCGGCGCCGTCAGAATGGCGGCGACGGCAACACCGAGGACGAGGGCGGGCAGCGCCGGAACGACCGCGGCATTCCCGCCCGCGATCTCGAAGCTCACGACGAGCGCCAGGCCCAGCAGGATGCCGAGGCGGCCATTGCACGGCTGGCCGGCGTGCGCGAAGAGACGGTACAGCTCCCAAAGCGCGCCGACCGCGGCGGCGCTCACCAGCGCAGGAAACATCCACGCTGGCGCCCGCGTCACCACCCACACGAAGACAGGAATGAAGACGACGGCCGTGGCCACGCGTCGCAGCGGGCTCGCGATCGTCGCCGTGCGCGCTGGCTCCATCATCGCCGCCGCCACGCTGGCCGCCATCTCACACCCCACCGAATCGCCGGGTCCGGCCCTGGAAGTCGACGAGGGCACGGTAGAGGTCACGGGCCCCGAAGTCCGGCCACAGCGTGGGCGTGATCCAGAGCTCCGTATACGCGATCTGCCAGAGCAGAAAGTTCGACACGCGCATCTCGCCGCTGGTGCGGATGAGAAGATCGGGATCGGGGATGTCGCGCGTGTAGAGGGCGGCGCTCACGTCGCCTTCGGAAATAGCGGCCGGCACGAGCTCGCCCGCTTGCACGCGTACCGCCAGCGCGCGCACCGCCTCCAGCAACTCGTCGCGCCCGCCGTAGTTGAAGGCCATGACCAGCGTGAGGCCGGTGTTGTCGCGCGTGGCCTCGACAACGCGATCGATGCCCCGACGGATCGGCAGCGGCACGCCGCCCGGGCGTCCGATCACGCGCAGGCGCACGTTGCGCGCCATGAGATCGGGCAGCTCGCGGTAGATCGCCTCCTCGAGGAGGCTCATGAGCATGGAGACCTCGTCCTCCGGCCGGCTCCAGTTCTCCGTCGAGAACGCGTAGAGCGTCAGATAGTCGAGGCCGATCTCGGTGCCGGCGCGGACCGCCGCGCGCGCCGCCTTCACGCCTTCGCGGTGACCGGCCACGCGCGGCAGCCCACGCCGGGTCGCCCACCGGCCGTTGCCGTCCATGATGATGGCGACGTGGCGCGGGACCGGGTGCTCACGCGCACGCACGAGGAGCTCACTCTCGGACAGCGTGCTGAGCTCGGCCCGCGGCGTGCCGCTACGAGATCTGAGGGCCATGCGCACTCATCGTATTAGAAGGACAGGATCTCCTGCTCCTTTTTCTTCAGCACGTCGTCGACCTTGGCGATGAACTTGTCGGTCGTCTTCTGGATCTGGTCGTGTCCGCGGCGCTCCTCGTCCTCCGACACCTTCTTGTCCTTGGACATCGCCTTCAGCTTGTCGTTGGCCTCGCGCCGGATGTTACGAATCGCCACGCGCGTGTCCTCGGCGATCTTGTGGACCTGCTTGGCCAGCTGCTTGCGGCGCTCCTCGGTGGGCGTCGGCATGGTGAGCCGGATGACCTTGCCATCGTTCACCGGCGTCAGTCCGAGATCGGAGGTCATGATCGCCTTCTCGATGGCCTTGAGCTGCGCCTGCTCCCAGGGCTGGATGACGAGCGTCCGCGCGTCGGGAACGGAGACCGAGGCCATCTGGCCGACGGGCGTGGGCGTCCCGTAATAATCCGCGCGGACGGTGTCGAGCAGTCCCGGGGCCGCGCGGCCGGTACGCACGGAGGCGAGCTCACGGCCGAGTGTGTCGAGCGATCCGTTCATCCGCGTCTCGATGTCCTTCAGCAGGTCTTGCATCGATTGCATCGATAGCCCTCCATCGGCGCACGGTCAGCCGGCGACGATCGACCCCACGGCCTCGCCGAGCACGATCCGCTTGATGTTGCCCGACCGGGTCAGATCGAAGACGATGATGGGCAGCCCGTTGTCCATACAGAGTGAGATGGCGGTGCTGTCCATCACCTGCAACCCGCGACTCAGCACATCCTTGTAGGTCATGCGCGCGAACCGCTCGGCGTTGGCGACCTTGGTCGGATCGGCCGAGTAGACGCCGTCCACCTTGGTGGCCTTCATGATCGCGTCGGCGCCGATCTCGATGGCGCGCAACGCGCCCGCGGTGTCGGTGGTGAAGAACGGATTCCCGGTGCCGGCGGCGAAGATGACGATGCGGCCCTTCTCGAGGTGACGGATGGCCCGGCGCCGGATGTAGGGTTCGGCCACCGCGCGCATCTCGATCGCCGACAGCACCCGCGTCTGCAGACCCGCCTTCTCGAGGGCGTTCTGCAGGGCGAGTGCGTTGATGATGGTCGCCAGCATTCCCATGTAGTCGGCGGTGGCCCGGTCCATGCCGCCGGCGCTGGCGGCGACGCCGCGGAAGATGTTGCCCCCGCCGATGACGATGGCCACCTGGACGCCGAGCCCGACGACCTCGCGCAGCTCGGCCGCGACGCGATCGAGCACGGGAGGATCGATCCCGTAGCCCTGGCTCCCGGCCAGTGCCTCACCCGAGAGCTTGAGGACGATACGGCGGTAGGCCGGGCGTGGCGAGCCGGCGTCCGCCGCCACGACTACCCGGCCTCGCCGACCTGGAAGCGCGAGAAGCGCCGGATGACGATGCGCTCCTGCGTCTGCGCGTTCACTCCGTCGACGAGGTCCTTGATCTTCGTCTTGCCGGTGGCGTCCTTCACGAACGGCTGCTCGAGGAGGCACTGCTCGCTGAACCACTTCTCGAGCTTGCCCTCGACGATCTTGTCGATCACCTGCGCCGGCTTCTTCTGGTCGGCGAGCTGGCCGCGATAGATCTCACGCTCCTTCTCGAGCACGTCGGCCGGAACGTCCTCACGGCCCACGTAGGCGGGATTGGAGGCCGCCACCTGCATGCCGAGATCCTTCACGAGGGCCTGGAAGGCGTCGGTCTTGGCCACGAAGTCGGTCTCGCAATTCACCTCGACCAGGACACCGAGCTTCGAGCCCGGGTGGATGTAGGCGGACACGACGCCCTCGCGCGCCGTGCGCCCGGCCCGCTTGGCCGCGGCGGCCAGGCCCTTCTTCCTCAGATATTCCACGGCGGCTTGCACGTCGTCCTTGCTGGCCGCCAGCGCCTCTTTGCAGTCCATGACACCGGCGCCGGTGCGGTCGCGCAACTCTTTGACCTGCTGCGCGGTGGCCATTGGGCTAGGCCTCCTGCTCGGCGGCCGCCACCATCTCGGACTCGACGCCCGCGTCGGGCGACTCCTCGGTCTCGTCCTTGCTCAACGTGCCGCGCCCTTCCAGGATGGCGTCGGCGATGCGCGCGGTGATCAGACGCACGGCCCGGATGGCGTCGTCATTGCCCGGGACCGGATAGTCGATCCCGGTGGGATCGCAGTTGGTGTCCACGATGGCCACGATCGGGATGCCCAGCCGCTGGGCTTCGGCCACCGCGATCTTCTCCTTGCGCGGATCGATGATGAAAACGGCCGCCGGCAAACTCTCCATGCTCTTGATGCCGATCAGCGCCTTCTCCAGCTTCTCGCGCTCACGGTCGAGCTCGAGCGCTTCCTTCTTGGGCAGGCGGTCGAACTCACCCGCCTCTTTCATCTCCTCGATCTTCTTGAGGCGGCCGATCGACTTGCGGATCGTCTGGAAGTTCGTCAGCGTTCCGCCCAGCCACCGCTGATTGACGTAGAACATCCCGCAGCGACCGGCCTCCTCGAACACCGTGTCCTGGGCCTGCTTCTTGGTGCCGATGAAGAGCACGTTGCCGCCGCCGGCCGCGGTGTCGCGGACGAAGCCGTAGGCCTCGCGGAATTTCTTGAGCGTCTTCTGGAGATCGATGATGTAGATGCCGTTGCGCTCGCCGAAGATGTACTTCTGCATCTTCGGGTTCCACCGCTTGGTCTGGTGGCCGAAGTGCACCCCGGCCTCCAGGAGTTCCTTCATCGTCAGAGCTGCCATGGTTCCTCCTTCGGTTGTTCCTCCGCCGCGCTCGGGATCGCCGGGCGTCCCACCGAAGTGGCGCGGCGTGCGTGATGGTTGACTACGTCGTGTACTTCGCGTTGATGCGTACGTACTCCTCGCTGAGATCGCACGTGAAGACGTGGGCCTCGCCCCGTCCCAGCCCGAGGTCGATGGTGATCGTGTAGGCCGGCCGCGTCATGGTCTCGCGGATCCGCTCGTGCTTCGCGCCGTCGCGCAGCATTCCGCGCTCGACCAGCAGCTCGTCCTCGAAGGCCACGGCGATCTTGTCCGCCTCCACCCTGGCCGGAGACTTGCCGATCGCCATCATGATGCGGCCCCAGTTGGGATCCTGGCCGTTGATCGCAGTCTTCACCAGGGGCGAGTTCGCCACGCTGCGCGCGACCACGACGGCGTCACGCCGGGTCCGCGCCCCGCGCACCGCCACCGTCACCAGTCTGGTGGCGCCCTCCCCGTCCTCGACCAGCATGCGGGCCAGGCGCGTCGTCACCGCGCCAAGCGCCCGCGTGAATTGACGGAACCCGCGGCTGCCCGCATCCAGCGGAGCCGTCTCGGCCAGGCCGTTGGCGAGGATGGCGACGGTATCGCTGGTGGACTGATCGCTGTCCACGGTGATCCGGTTGAACGAGTCGTCAACGCTGCGCTTGAGCGCCGAGCGCAGCGCCGCGGGCGCCACGGCGGCGTCGGTAGTGAGGAAGCAGAACATCGTGGCCAGGTGGGGCTCGATCATCCCCACGCCTTTGGCGATCCCGCCGATCGTGATGGGCCGGCCGTTGACCTCGACCTTGACCGCAGCCTCTTTCGGGCGCGTATCGGTCGTCATGATGGCTTCGGCAGCGGCGTGCCCGCCCTGCGGCGACAGCGCTTTCACGAGTTTCGGCAGGGCGGCGCGGACTCGGTCCATCGGCAGCGGCTGGCCGATCACGCCCGTGGAAGCGATCAGCACCTGCCGGGCCGGAATGCGGAGCAGGTCGCCGACGACCTTCGTCATCTCACGGGCGTCGCGCATGCCCTGCTCGCCGGTGCAGACATTGGAGCAACCGCTCGAGGCCACGATGGCCTGGGCCACGCCGCTCTTCACGTGCTCCTGGGAAACGAGGACGGGCGCGCCCTTCACCTGGTTGCTGGTGAACACGGCGGCCGCCCGGGCGGGAGACGACGAATACAGGAGGGCGAGATCCTTCTTGCCGCTCGGCTTGATCCCGGCGGCGATGCCGCTGGCCAGGATTCCGGGGACGGCAGTGACGCCGCCCGTCAGCCATTCGAGATCGCCTGGTTTTGGCTCCGTTGCTCGCGCCTCCGGCACTACGGGTACACCGGCGGGGCGTCGAGGCCGGTGCGCTCGCTCCATCCATACACGATGTTCAGGTTCTGCACGCCGTTCGCCGACCCGCCCTTGCCGAGGTTGTCGATCGCGCTCACGCACGTGGCGCGGCCCGTCCGCGGATCGGAGACCACCGTGACGTCGCAGAAGTTCGATCCGATGACGGCCCGTGTCGTCGGCCGCTCGCCCTCGCCGAGAACGCGGACGAACGGCTCGCCCGCATAGAAGTCGCGATAGACGGACACGAGCTCGACGGTGCTCAGCGTGGAAGCGAGCGGAACCGACGCGGTGGTGAAGAGTCCCCGATTCAACGGAACGAGGTGAGGCGTGAAGCTCACGCGCACGGGGCTCCCGGCCAGCGCCGACAACTCCTGCTCGATCTCGGGCGTGTGGCGGTGCGTGGTGATTCCGTAGGCCTGAACGTTCTCGTTGGCTTCCGTGTACAGGTACATCGGATCGGCCTTGCGCCCCTGAGCGCCCGCACCGCTCACGCCCGACTTGCCGTCGACGACGATCCCCTCGAGCCGCGCCAACCCCGATTTGAGCAATGGCGCCGTCGCGAGAATGGCGCCCACCGGATAGCAGCCGGGCGACGCCACCAGCGACGCGGCCGCGATCGATTTCCGGTGCAGCTCGGGCAGCCCATACACGGCCTCACCGAGGCCCTGAGAATCGAGATGAGCGGCCTTGTACCAGGTCACGTAATCGTTCGGGTCACGCAGGCGGTAATCGGCCGAGAGGTCGATGGCCTTCACGCGATGCCGGCGAAGGACCGGCACGACCTTCTGGGACTCGAGGTGCGGCAAGGCGAGGAAGACGACATCGGCCACGCCGGCGAGCCACTCGGCCTCCAGCGCGTGGAACGCGAGCGTCGTGAGGCCACGCAGGTGCGGGTACGCCGCCGCCAGCGGCTCACCAGAGAGCCGATCGGAGGTGACGGCGGTCAGCTCGACCTCGGGATGACGGAGAAGCAGCCGCAGCAGCTCTGCTCCCATGTAGCCGCTGGCCCCGGCGACAGCGACGCGAATCACGGCACTCGTCTCCGTGCTACCGCTTCGAGTACTGGAACTTCTGGCGAGCTCCGGGCTGCCCGTACTTCTTCCGCTCCCGCATCCGGGGATCGCGGGTGAGCAGGCCGGCTTTCTTGAGGGGCTGTCGAAGCTTCTCGTCGAAGCGAACGAGCGCACGGGCGATGCCGTGGCGCACGGCGCCAGCCTGGCCGGTCGGGCCACCACCGCCGACGTTGACCAGAATGTCGAACTGCCCGGTGGTGTTCGTGACCTCGAGCGGCTGGGCGATGATCATCCGCAGCGTCTCACGCGGAAAGTAATTCTCGAAGGCGCGGCGATTCACGGCGATGCGGCCCTGCCCTGAGCGCAGCCACACGCGCGCAACCGACGTCTTGCGCCGGCCGGTACCGTAGAACCGCTCGACGACGGCCATCACTGGCCTCCCTTTTGACCGGCCAGCCACTCGGGAAGCGCGGCGGGCTGCTGGGCCTGATGAGGATGCGTGGCGCCTTTGTAGACCTTCAGCTTCTTGCCCATGGCCCGGCCCAGACGATTCTTGGGGAGCATCCCCTGCACCGCCCACTCGATCACGCGCTCGGGGTGGGTCTTGATCATCTTCTCGGCGTTGACCTCGCGGAGGCCGCCGATGTAGCCGGTATGCCAGCGGTAGATCTTGTCGCGGAGCTTCCGTCCCGTGAGGTGAACCTTCTCGGCATTGATCACGACCACGTGGTCGCCGACGTCCATGTGCGGGGCAAACGCCGGCTTGTGCTTGCCCCTCAAGATCGCCGCCACCCGGCTGGCCAGTCGCCCGAGAACCTGACCATCGGCGTCGACGACGAACCACTTCCGCTCGATCTCGTCTTCACGCAACATCGGCGTCGGCATCATCACCCCTTGCAGGCCACGTAAGTGGGCATAAGACCGGGAAAATTGCAACATCATACGTTACTTGAAAGTCCCTCCCATGTCAACGAATCGGCCGCCGGCACGGGACCAACTCCAGGCGGTCGAGGCCGTCCACTACGCCCTCGGCGAACACACGAGCTCCGGCGCGGGTGTGGTGAATGTCGTCGGCCCGGAAGAGCGGATCATTGGGCCTCTCGCGCGCTCGGAAGAGCGCGAGCAGGTTGAGCACGGGAAATCCCTCGCGGCGACCGAGCTCGACGAGGATGTCGAACGGCCGCGTCGAACCGAAGAGCCCGGGGCCCAGCGCATGGCGGCGGCGCCCCTCGGGCGAGGCGTCGGCGGTGACCTGTTGCGCGTGGGGATACACGACGAGGGCGAATGCGGCGCCGTGGCTGCGCGCCATGCGATTCGTCGCCGCGATGTATCGCTCGGTGAGACGCCACGCGGCGCGGAGCTTGGGCGAGTCCTGGTCGCGCGTGATGGCCTCGAGATCGTACTGGGGATCCCCTTCGAGGCCGAGAATCGCGGCGCGCTCGGGTGTCAACCGGAGTGGCCCCAGGAGGTTCTGGCCGATACCCGACCGGCGAAGCTCCTGGTATGCCACTAGCCGGTTCATCCCACGCTCGATCGGATCGAGAAAGCGGAAGACCGCCGGCTTCCACACGAGCGGAATGAGCAGCGCTGCCTCGAGCCGCCGGTCGCCCGGAACGGCAACGGGCAGGCCGTCGGCATCGAGCCTCGCCACGGCGGTTCGCACCCAATCGTCGTGGACGTCGGTCATGTCGAAGTTGAGCACGACGAGGTCCGGCTGCAGCGCGAGGCCCACGTGCTTGAGCTGGAGGTACTCGAGAATCGGCGAGTAGCTCGCTACGCCGGCGTTCAGGACCTCCACGGTGGTGCGGCACCCGTGACCGTTGAGCGCCGATTCGACGCGCTTGGCGACGGTCGCCTCGACGGGAAGGCCCGCGCCCTCAGTGAACGAGTCGCCGAGCATGAGCACGCGGAACACGCCCGCCGGCTTCGGGCGCGTGATCTCACGCTCGCGCAAGCCGAGGGAATTCGTGTTGAACTCCACGCCGCTCACCCGAGTCCGAAGATTTGGCTTGAGCCGATGGTGCAGGAGCGGGTCGGACGCCATGTAGCGGTGCTCGCCCGCAGCGCGGAAGCGCAGACCGACCTCGACGATGGCGAGAGCGAAGAGCAACCCGACGGCGACGGCGATGAGCCGCGGCGTCAGCACTCGGGGCAGTCTCACGCGCGCGTCTTCTCCGGCCACGGACAGAGCGCGCGCACGGGGCAGACCGGACAGCGCGGCGCTCGCGCCACGCAGGTACGGCGACCGTGAGCCTGAATCAGGTGCGTGGTCCGCGTCCACGACGCCTTCGGCAGGACCTCGGTAAGCTGGTCGTGGATCACGTCGGGATCGTCGGACTTGGCCAGGCCGAGCCGCTGGCTCACGCGGAACACGTGCGTGTCCACCGCGATCGCCGGCTCGTCGAAGGCGTTGCCGAGCAGCACGTTGGCGGTCTTGAGGCCGACACCGGGCAGCGCGGTGAGCGCGGCGCGGTCGCGTGGGACTTCGCCGCCGTGCTCGGCGACCAGAGCGTTGGCCATCCCGATGATGGAGCGCGCCTTGGCGCGATAAAAGCCGGTCGACCGGATCTGCGGCTCGAGCGTGGGCGGCGTCAGCCGCGCCCACTCGGCCGCGGTGCGGTACTTCTTGAACAGCGCGGGAGTCACCTGGTTCACCCGCTCATCGGTGCACTGCGCGGAAAGAATCGTCGCGACCAGCAGCTCGAGCGGGTCGCTGAAGGTCAGCGCGATCCTCGCGTCGGGGTAGGCGCGTTCGAGGAGTCGGATGATCTTCCGGGCGCGGGCTTTGCGCTCGACCGGTGTCTCGCGTTTCACGATCCCCCCACCTGGAGCCCGGCCGGTGCGATCTCGATCCGAGCGACCTCGACCGGAAACGGCAGGCGCGCGGCGATGCCGCGCGACGGATCGATCACGTTCATCACCCAGCCGACGAGCAGGGACGGCACCGGGACGCCGCCCACCCGGACGCGATCGGCGGCGAGCGCGAACGGCCGGTCCGAAGCCGGCACGAAGCGGACGCGTGCGCTGATGTCCGGCCCCGGAAGCTCCATCCGCACGTCGGCGAACCCGCGATCGAAGGCGACCTGTGTCCGTCCGCGATCTTTGCCAGCCGCGAGGAAGGCGTGGAAGTCATCGGCCGTCACCGAGAGCCGCTCCAGCCGCAACCGGCCGAGATCGAGGGGATCGAGCCGGCCCTCGGCCATCAGGCTCGACGCGTTGAATACGAGATCCTCCAACACGAGTCGCAGATCGTGGGCGCGCAGGAGCGCGACGCCGCGACGACGGGTGTCCCCCAGCGTGGCGGCGGTGGCCGAGACCACGACGCGCCGGGCTCGTCCCTGCTGGATGGCATCGCCGGGCTCGACCGCGACCTCGAGGCCTTCGACGTCCCGCGCCACGTCAGCGGCGCGCTGTCGCAGCGCACCGGCCAGGGCACGAGCCAGGGTGTCGGCGGCGCCGCTCACGACGGGGAGGCGGCGGGCACGTACGGTGGCCCGCGAGCCGTCGGGCAGCGGAAACTCACCGATGACGGGGAACGCGGCGTCGAGATGACGATCCGCGGCCAGGCGCGCGACGATTCGCCGCGGCCTCTCGGCCGTCCACGGTGGACCGACGTCGCCCGTTTTGAGAATCATGTAATCGACGCCGAGAGGCTCGTCGTCCCAGGCGCGCATGAACCGTAGGGGCAGATCATCACGGACGGCGTAATACCTGAAATTGGCGATCGAGAACCACGCGCTGTTCGGCGGCACGCTGACCATCGCGTCCCGACCCGAGGCGTCTCGCGCGATCAGGGAGAGAATCGGGCGCTGCTGCCATGCGGCGCGCGACGGTGGCGACGGCTCGGTGAGGCGGATGCCGACCAGCGGCACGCTCAGCACAGACGGCACGGCGAACAGCGTCGACGAGACCTGCACTGCGGCGGCCACCGCGACGAGCGCCCCGGTGAAGGCACGGACGCTGCGGGGTAATGCCGAGAAGCCGATCCCGGCCGCCACCGCGGCGAGCGGGAGCAGCGGCAGCGTGTAGCGGAGCTGCTTGTTCTGGATCAGAAAGAATGCCACGAGCGGGGCGAGCCCGGCGAGGACGTACCAGTACCCGCGGCCCAGCACGACGACGAGCCCGACCATGAACATTGCGACGCCCACGACGCCGAACTGGGCGGCGAAATTCAACGGGTAATAGGCGAGCGAGGCCGCGCTGAGGGCATCAGGAAGTCCTGATTCGGCGGCCTGCTTGAAGGACCGGCTTTGCACTTGCATCGGGATGCCGAGGATGCGCGGCCCGTACCACGGCACGGCGATGATGAGCGTCACCAGCGTCGCGGCCATCGTGTTCCACACCGCGTCTCGGGTCCTCACCGCGAGAACGGAGAGAATGATCGCCGGCGCCACATAGATGACGAAGGGCGGCTTGGTCAGCAGGCCGAGCCCGACGATGATCCCGACGGCCAGCGACCAGCCGGCGCGTTTGAAGCCCTGGGTGCGCAGGAGTGTCTCGAGCGCCACGACGACCATGGCCATCAGCGGCACGTCGAGTTGAAAACGAAGCGTGAGTTGCACGACGAGCGGCGCGGTGCCCACCAGGACCGCCGCCACCACGGCGCCCCCACCACTGGCCCACCGCCGCGCGAGCACATAGGTCGCGGCCATGGCGAGCCCGAGGAAGGCGAGGATGACGATCTGGCCGAACGCCGCGTCCGACGGCATCACGCGAAATAGAAGGCCGGCCAGACAGGGAACGAGCGGCGGATAGAACGAAGAGCGCCCCAGCACTGCCGCGACGTCTCCGGTCACCAGGCCACGCCAGCACAGCACGGCGCGCTCGAGGTGATTGGCATAATCCCACTCGGGTGGATGTCGGTCGATGGCGAGCCACATCGCGGTCACGCCCACGAGAACGAACCACACGGCGCCGACCACTGCCCACTCCCATCGCCGGGACCGAACGGGAGTCATCGATGGGCGATCAAGAGGAGCGATGATCCGACCGGCAACCGGAGTCGGGGAACGAGGTGGCGCTCGGCCGCGAAGCACGAAGCGAGCAGCGCATTGATAGCGGCCGGCGGCCGTCTGAGATCGTGAGCCGCCACGCCACGGCCGCGCTTGAGCCACCGAACCAGCGCGAAGGCTGGAAACAGCAGCGTGCCGAAGTACGTCACGCGCGCCACGGCAAAGCCCGCGCGCTCCACGACGCGACGGAGCTGCGCTGCCGTGTAGCGGCGCCGATGGCCGAGCGCACGATCGTGAGCGCTCCAGAGCCAGGCGAAGGCTGGCACAGTGATGACGAGCGTTCCTCCGGCCGCAAGTGCGCGCCGCGCCGTCTCAAGCGCGGCGCCTTCGTCGTCCAGGTGCTCGAGCACGTCGAGAAGGAGCACTACGTCGGCCCAGCCCTCGGGCACGACCAGATCACCCGGGATCGTTCCGCGCCGGACGTCGAGGCCGTCGGCACGGGCCGCCGCGATCAAGCGTTCGTCGCGTTCCATGCCCACGCTGTCGCCGAACTCGCCGAGGGCGCGCAGGACGTTACCGGTGCCGCACCCCAGCTCGAGCAGCCGGAGTCGACGCCGCGGGAGCGACGCGCGGAGCACGGCCAGCAGCACTCGCAGACGTCCACGGAACCACCAGTGCCGGCGATCCTCCTCGATGTGGGCGGCGACGTAGGCCTGGTCCATCGCGGTCAGCGCTTGAGCGCGGCGCGGATCCGCGCGATGCGCTCGTTGCGCTCGGCCGCCGGCAAGGCGAGCGGCCGGTGGTCGTGTCGCCACACGGGCTCGGCTCGCCGCGGATCGTCGGCGAGACGCGGGATGAGATGCCAGTGAATATGCGCGATCTGATTGCCCAGCAGCTCGTAGTTCATCTTATGGGCATTGAAGACGCCGGCCAGGGCCTCCGCGACGTTCGAGACCTCCTCCATGAGGGCGGCTCGCTCGGGCGGCGTGAGCGCGAACAGCTCAGTGGCATGACGCTTCAGCACCAGGACCGTCCAACCCGGAAAGAACTGATCGTCGTGGAGGTAGACGATGGACTGATCGAAGTCCGCGATGCGCTGCTCGGGCCGGGGCCACTGCCCCGAGCACGCCGGACACTCGGATGGTCCCGTCACCGGGGCCCGGCCAGGAAAGGGCCAAGACGCGCGAGCCCTTCCTGGATGCGCTCGAGGGACGCGGCATACGAAAACCGCAGATACCCCTCCGCGTTGCCGCCGAAGGCGATGCCTGGCGTGACGGCAACGTGGCACCGTTCGAGCAGCTCCAGGGCCAGCTGGCGCGAATCGGCGGAGAAACGTCGGGCGTCGGCCAACACGTAGAAGGCGCCGGTCGGCTCGTGCTCCACGCCGAGGCCGAGCGCTCGCAGGCCGGCCACCATCGCGTGCCGGCGCACGTCGAAGATCGCGCGGAAGCGCCGGCTGTCCTCGCCCGCTTCCCGAAGTGCCGCGACACCCGCCCACTGGACGAACTCGTTGGTCGAGATGAAGAAGTTACCGAACGCCTTCTGCAGTGCCCGGACGTGATCCGCGGGCGCGATGAGGTAGCCGAGGCGCCAACCGGTCATCGCGTAGGCCTTGGAGAACCCGTTGAGGACGAACGCGTGATCGGTGAACTCCAGGATCGTCCGGTCCCGGCCCTCGTACGTAAGCCCGTGATAGATCTCGTCGGAGACGATCACCGGCCCCCCCTTCCCGCCCAGCGCGGCGATGCCACGCAGGCTATCGGGAGCGAGCACGGTCCCGGTCGGGTTGCTGGGCGAGTTGATCAGGATGGCTTTCGTCCGGGCACCGATGCGCCCGGCCACGGCGTCGGCTCGCAACTGAAACCCGTCATGACCCGTGATCCCGACGGTGGCCGGAACGCCTCCGGCATAGCGGATGAAGTTCGGATAGCAGGCGTAATACGGATCCGACAGCACGACCTCGTCGCCGGCGTCGAGAAGATGGCCGAACAGGAGCAGCATGGCGGGCGAGGTGCCGGGCGTGACGAGGATGCGCTCGGGAGAGACGTCGACACCGTACGTCACGCGGTAGTGCTCGGAGATCGCCTCACGAAGCGCGAGGATGCCCAGGCTGTGGGTGTACTTGGTGCGGCCATCCTTCAGAGCCTTCTCCGCTGCGTCTCGGACGACAGCGGGCGCTTCGAAATCGGGCTCGCCGAACTCCAGGTGAACCACGTCGATGCCCCGCCGCTCGAGGTCTTCTGCCCGCTCGCTCATCTCGACGGCGAGGAATGGCTCGATCAGCGCGCTGCGCGCCGACATCATCCCGTCTTCCCCAAACGACTCCGGGCGCGGAGGATCTGCCACATCATGCGCGGGCCGTCGCGCAGGACACTGGACTTGCTGCCCGGCTGATCGGCCCAGTTCACGGCGACCTCGGCCACCTCGAAGCCGGCCCGTCGAGCGCGCAGGAGCAGCTCGACGTCGAAGCCGAAGCCTTCGATGGTCATCCGCGGAAAGAGGGTGTCCGCCGCGCTGGCTCTCAGGGCCTTGAACCCGCACTGGCTGTCGTGAATCCCATGAAGGCCGGTGCGTCCGACGACCCAGTTGAAAAGCCGTCCGGCCATGACGCGGTGACGACGGGTCTGGAGCGAGATGGAGGCGTCCGACAAACCGCGCGAACCGATTGCAATGTCGGCGCCGGCGGCCAGGGCCGCCTCCAGGCGCTTGAGCTCGGTGATGGGTGTCGCCCCGTCGGCGTCGGCGAACAGCCGCCAGTCGCCGCGCGCCGCCATCATTCCTCTTCGAACGGCCGCGCCCTTGCCTTCGTTGCGGCCGCTGCGGAGCACGCGGACTTCCGGGTGGTGCCGCGCGAGGCCTTCAACGAGCTGGGCGGTGTCGTCGGTGCTCCCGTCGTCGACGACGATCACTTCGTACGGCTGACCACGGCCGTCGAAGTAGGCGACGACGGTGTCGAGGTAACGCGGGAGGCGGTGCGCCTCGTTGTAGGCAGGGATGATGACGGACCATTGGAGCGGGGCCCGCGCGCCCGGCTCAGGTCGTGGGAGGCCTGATCGAGGCGCGACCCGGCTGCGCGAATCTTCCCGATTCGTCATCGTTGAAAAACTCACCAGCTGGAACCCACCCGTCAGGTCGGCTCCGGGCGGCGGCGCCGACGGGCCATCCCGGTGTCGTGGGCGGCGCGCGCCACGCCCTCGGCGACCGCGGGGGCGACGCTTTTGTTGAAAACGCTTGGAATGATGTACTCCGCCGAGAGCTCACCGGCGGTCACGCACGCGGCCAGGGCGTGCGCCGCCGCGACCTTCATCTCATCGTTCACGGTTCGCGCACGGGAGTCGAGGAGTCCGCGGAAGAAGCCGGGGAAGCACAGGACGTTGTTGATCTGGTTTGGATAGTCGGAGCGCCCGGTGGCCATGACGCGCACGTGACGCTCGGCTTCCTCGGGTTGGATCTCGGGGTCAGGATTGGCCATCGCGAAGACGATGGGATCCCGGGCCATGCGCTTGATGTCACGAACCGAGAGGATGCCAGGCACGCTCAGCCCGATGAAGACGTCGGCCTTCTCCATGGCGTCGCCGAGCCGGCCCTTGACCTGCCGGGGATTCGTGGCCGTCGCCACCCAGCGCTTCATGAAATCCATGCCGACGGTACGCCCGCGATGGAGCGTGCCGTGCTCGTCGACACCGACGATGTCACGGACCCCGCTCGAGAGCAGGATTTTGATGGTCGCCGTCCCCGCCGCGCCCACACCGGTGACGACCACTCGGAGCTTCTTCGGATTCTTGCGGACGATGCGGAGCGCGTTCAGCAGCGCAGCCAGGACGACGACGGCGGTGCCGTGCTGGTCGTCGTGGAACACCGGGATCTCGAGATCCTTGCGGAGCCGCTCCTCGATCTCGAAGCAGCGTGGCGCCGCGATGTCCTCCAGATTGACGCCGCCGAAGGCGGGGGCGAGCAGCTTCACGGTTTCCACGATCTTGTCGCTGTCCTTGGTGGCCAGGCAGATCGGGAAGGCATCGACTCCGGCGAACTCCTTGAAGAGCATCGCCTTGCCTTCCATCACCGGTAGCGCCGCCTCGGGCCCGATGTCCCCCAACCCGAGCACCGCGGTGCCATCGGTGACGACGGCCACCGAGTTGTGCTTCATGGTGAGGGCGAAGGCCCGCTCACGATCGTCGCGGATGGCCAGACACACGCGGGCAACACCCGGTGTGTACACCATGGAGAGGTCGTCCCGGGTGCGGACGGGCACCTTGTTCTTGATCTCGATCTTCCCGCCCAGGTGCATCAGGAACGTGCGGTCCGAGACGTTGACGACCCGTACCCCGGCGACGTGACGGAGGCAGGTGACGATCTGCTGGCCATGGACGCTGTCCCGGGCCTTGACCGTGATGTCCCGGACGATCCGATCACGCAGGGACTCGACGAGGTCCACCGACCCGATGTCCCCGCCCGCGTTACCGATCGCCGAAGCCACCCGCCCCAGCATCCCGGGCCGGTTCTTGATCTCCACACGGAGGGTGATGCTGTAGCTCGCGCTGGGAGCGATGGCCACGGCCGGCCCTACACCCCCACCGGGACACTGGTCATGGTGTAACAACGGGGCGGTTTACGACGCGCGGCGACCACTCCGGCCCTCATGGAGTCCCCAATCGCGCCATGATAGCAGAGCAACATTCGCCCCAATACGTGAAGGAGAATACCCAGCCCTTCGATCCGTCCCATCTGGCAGGGACGTATATACGGCGATTTAGGTGATCGAGCGGTTGGGTGGCTTGTTTCTTGTAGCGACTGGGGCCCCAAGAGACGAGCGGAATCGAAACCCGCCGCACTCGCATCAAAACGAAGCGATGAATCGTGATGATTTTCGGGTGACAGCATGACATTCAGGGAACGCGATCAAGAGGCCGAAACCAACCACGGGGTGCCCACCACGTTGGCAGCCGAGGAGACGGCCGAGCCGACGCCACTGACCGAGGACGATGCCGAGACCCCGGAGCCCATTCCCGAAGAGGCGTTCACGCCCCTGCCCGCCCGGGGCGAGGACCCGGTCCGCCTCTACCTCAAGGAGATCGGGAAGGTGCCGCTGCTCACCGCGCGGCAGGAAGTCGAGATCGGCCGCCGGATCGAGGTCGGCCAGATCGCGCTGCGCAGACTGCTGGCCGCCATCCCCATGGCGCTGCGTGCTCTCCTCGACTTCGGAGACCGCCTCCGTCACGAGCAGATCGCTGCGGACGACGTCATCGTCCTCCCCGAAGGCGGGGAGCTGGACGCTGGCGAGATCAAGCGCGTCCTTGCCGCCTTTGCGCGGATTCGTCGGCTGGAGCGGGAGATCGACCGGCTCCACCAGTCGCTCCGAGACAAGCGTCGCTCGGCCACGACGCGGGCGAACTACGCGAAGTGGATCGCTGCCAACCGTGAGGCCATTCAGAAGGTCATCGCCGACATGCCGCTCAAGCCGGCGCTGATCGACGACCTGGTGGCCCGCATCCGACGGCAGTGCGAGCGCATCGAGCAGCTCGGCTCCGAGGCCCGGCGCGGCAAGAGCCAGGTCGTAGCTCGCGAAGTCCGTCACCTCGAGCGGGAGGTCGGACTGCCGCGTCGTCAGCTCCAGGCGTTGCTGACCGAGATCGCCCGCAGCGATCGTGAGGTGCGCCAGGCCAAGAAGGAGTTGATGGAGGCCAACCTTCGCCTCGTCGTCTCCGTGGCCAAGCGCTACCTGGGAAGCGACCTGAGCCTGCTCGACCTGATCCAGGAGGGCAACATCGGGCTGATGAAGGCGGTGGATCGCTTCCAGTACCGCCGCGGCTTCAAGTTCTCCACGTACGCGACGTGGTGGATCCGCCAGGCGATCACGCGCGCCATCGCCGACCACTCGCGGACGATTCGGATCCCCGTGCACATGGTCGAGACGCTGAACCGGATCTCTCGGGTGAACCGGGCGATGCTCAACGAGCTTGGCCGCGAGCCCACTCCGGAGGAACTGGCCCAGCGGACCGGCGTGCCGGCCAAGAAGGTCCGGCTCATCCTCGAGTCGTCGCGCAAGCCGCTCTCGCTTGAGACGCCGATCGGTGAGGACTCGGAGCTCGGCGATTTCCTCGAGGACAAGTCGGCGGGGTCGCCGAACGATACGCTGTTGAGCCAGGATCTCTCCACCCAGGTGGAGCGGGCGCTGGCCATGCTGTCTCCGAAGGAGAAGGAGATCCTCCGCCTCCGGTTCGGCATCGGCGAGGAAGGCGAGCACACGCTGGAGGAGGTCGGCAAGCGCTTCGCCGTGACGCGCGAGCGCATTCGCCAGATCGAGGCCAAGGCGTTGCGCAAGCTTCGCCACCCGTTGCGCGGAAGGAACCTCAAGGCCTTCGTCGAAAATTAGGAACGTGGGGGGCCCGACATGCCCCCCACACCCCCCCACGCCTCGAGCCAGCTAAGCCGCGCCCTCGTCGGTCACCTACACCGGCATCACGCCGTGCTTCTTCCAGGGGCGCTCGACTTTTTTGGTGGCCGCCATCTCGAGCGCACGGATCAAGGTCGGTCGCGTTTCGCGGGGATCGATCACGTCGTCGATCAGGGCGGCGCCGGCCGCGCGATAGGGATCGATGAGCTTGCGGAATTCCTCCACCCGGCGTGCCCGCTCGGCTTCGGGATCGGCCGCGCTCGAGATCTCCTTCCGGAAGATGATGTTGGTGCCGCCTTCCGGTCCCATCACGCTGATCTCGGCCGTCGGCCATGCCACGATCACATCGGGCTCGTACGCCCGCCCGCACATGACGAAGTATCCGGCGCCGTACGCCTTGCGCAGCACCACGGTGAGCTTCGGCACGGTCGCCTCGCTGACCGCGTACAGCATCTTGGCGCCGTGGCGGATGATGCCGGCGCGCTCGACCTTCGAGCCGACCAGGAACCCCGGCACGTCCTGCAGGAACACCAGTGGGATGTTGAACGCGTCGCACAACATGATGAAGCGTGCGGCCTTGTCGGCGGCGTCGTTGTCGAGGGCGCCACCCAGCACCATCGGCTGGTTGGCGACGACGCCGACCGGGTGGCCGGCCAGGCGGGCGAGCCCGACGACAACGTTGCGGGCCCAGGCGGGCTTCAGCTCGAAGACGCGGCCGTCGTCGACGATGGCGCGGATGACCTTGCGCACGTCGTAGGCGCGCCGGGGATTGTCGGGCACGATCTCGAGCAGGTCCTCGTCGCGCCGCTCCACCGGGTCGTTCGACGCGTGGCGCGGCGGTCGCTCCAGATTCGACGATGGGAAGTAGGAGAGATACTCGCGAATCACCGTCAGGCACGCGCGATCGTCCTCGACCTCGAGATCACCGACGCCGGAAATCTCACAGTGGATCTTCGAGCCCCCCAGCTCCTCGGGCGTGACGTCCTCGCCCACGACGGCCTTGACGAGCGGAGGCCCCCCGAGCGCCATGTGGCTCGTGCCCTTCACCATCGGAACGAAGTCGGCGAGCGCCGGGATGTACGCGGTGCCCGCGGCGCCCGGGCCCATCATCGCCGCGACCTGCGGCACGACGCCCGACATGATCGACTCTTCGCGGAAGAGCAGACCGGAGCCGGCGAAGTTGCGCGAGCCGATCGCCTCCTGGATGCGGGCGCCGGCGGAGTCGATGAGCCAGATCATGGGCATCCGCTTCGTGTAGGCGACCTCGCGGGCGCGGTTGCACTTCACCTCGGCCGTGCGGCCCATCGAGCCCGCCATCACCGTGAAGTCGTAGGCGATGACCGAGGCGAAGCGGCCGTCGATCCGCCCGAAGCCGGTGACGACGCCGTCGGCCGGCGTCTCCCTACCCGCCATCTCCGGCGACACACCCGCGTGGGTGGCCTGAACGCCGATCTCGGTGAAGGAACCGCTGTCGAACAGGAGGTCGATGCGCTCGCGGGCGGTGAGCTTGCCGCTGGCGTGCTGTTTGGCCACGGCGTCGGCGCCGCCCATGGCGCGCGCATGACGACGGCGGTCGGTCAGGTCGTCGGCGTGCTCCTTCATACCCATCGTCAGCCTGGAAATCCCTGGGCGCGGAAGTAGCGGACCGCGAGATCGGTCCCCGGGGGCGAGCCGCTGACCATTGTGATCATCGTGGCGATCTCGCTCCGGTGATGGGTTCCGTGGTTGGCCACGTGTTGGAGCGCCGACCACAACGGAAGCTGATAGGCACCGCCATCGGGACGCGGATAGGCGGCGCTGACGAACTCCACGGCGCGCCCGAGGTCGGCCGGCGTCAACGCGTCGATGAACATCGCCTGCTCCTTCTCGAACTCGTCCCACGGCGCCCGCACGGCGGCCAGCGTCGGAAAATCACCGTCCCGAACCCTCCGGACCGGCGTGATCGCCTTCCAGCACTGAAACCACAAGAAGTCGGCTCCGTAGATGTGCGTGAACATGGCCTTGATGGTGGGAAAGCTGAACGACTTCCCGAGGTCGCGCGCGGTCACGTCGTCACCGAGTCCGATCGCCACGTCGAAGAGCCGCCGGTTGGCCCAGCGGTGGTACTCGTAGAGCCCGCGCATCATCTCGAGCGTCGTCACGTCGCCCATCGCCTGCTCTCCAGCGCCGGGGTCTTAGCGGCCGGCGATCTCGTTCGTGTACGTGGCGATACCGCTATCGGCCGGCGAGCCGCTGATCATCGTCAGCATCGTCGCAATCTCGCTGCGATGGTGGGTGGCGTGGTTCGGGACGTGCTGGAGCACCCGCCACAGGGGCGGGGCGAGCGCCTTGCCCTCGGTGTTCTTGTAGCTCACGACGCGGTCGAGGTCGGCTGGCGTCAGTCCCTCGACGAACGCCTTCTGCTCCCCCTCGAGCCGGTCCCACCGTGAGCGCAGCTCGGCCAGCGTCGCGAAGTCGCCATCACCCATGAGGCGACCCGTCGGCACGCCCTGCCAGCGCGACAGCCAGATGAAGTCGGCCGCATAGAGGTGCGCGAACATACTTGCCGACCTCGCGGCGCGCCGTCGCCTCACCGAGCGCGCGAACGGTCCCGAAGAGCCGGTGGTTGGCCCACCAGTGATAATCGTAGAGGCCACGGAGGAGTCCTACGCTCGAGCTGTCCGCCATGACGTCCTCCTACTCGAGTACGGCCACGGTATCGCCTTCCTGAACGGTCTGCCCTTCCTGCACGCGGATCTCCTTGACGGCGCCCGCTCGCGGCATCTCGACCGGGATTTCCATCTTCATGGACTCGAGCACGATGACGGGATCGCCGGCCTGGAGCCGATCACCGGGCTTCGCCGTCACCTGGAACACGATCCCGGTGATGTGGGCCTTGATCTCCTCAGGCATTGAAGGCTCCTTGTTCGACCATCTGGGTATGCACGGCACCGCGGCGGTAGTCGGCATGAGCCATGACTCGCCGGAGGAACGGAATCGTCGTCTTGACGCCCTCGATCACGCAGCGGTCGAGCGCTTCGCTCATGCGAGCGATCGCCTCCAACCGGGAAGCGCCGCCGGCGACGAGCTTCAGCAAGAGCGGGTCGTAGTGGACGGTCACCGCGCTGCCCGTCACCACTCCCGACTCGACGCGAATCCCCTCGCCGGCCGGCAGCTCGAGCCGGCTGATCGTTCCGGGCGACGGCAGAAAATTCTTCGCGGGGTCCTCGGCGTAGATGCGGCACTCGATCGCGGCGCCGCGCTGGGCGATCGCATCTTGAGTCCACGGGAGCGACTCGCCGGCGGCCACGCGGAGCTGGGCCACCACCAGGTCGAGGCCGGTCACGGCTTCCGTCACCGGGTGCTCAACCTGGAGGCGCGTGTTCATCTCGAGAAAGTAGAACGACCCGTCGGCGTCGAGCAGGAACTCGAGCGTCCCCGCGTTGATGTAGCCGATGGCGGCGGCACCCTTCACCGCGGCCGCGGTCAGCCGGGCCTTGACCGTGGGATCGAGTCCCGGCGCCGGCGACTCCTCGATGAGCTTCTGATGGCGGCGCTGAATCGAGCATTCTCGCTCGTGCAGATGCACGACGGTACCTCGCGCGTCCCCGAACACCTGGACTTCGATGTGACGGGGCGTGGTGAGATACCGCTCGACGTACACCGCGCCGTTGCCGAACGCCGCCTCGGCACGGCGCTTGGCGGCAGTGAACGCGGCGGCGAGCTGACCGGCCTCGCCGACCTTCGCCATGCCGATGCCGCCGCCGCCGGCGGCGGCCTTGAGCAACACGGGGAAGCCCACGCGCTCGGCCAGGCGCGTGGCTTCGGCGACGTCGCTCACGGGCCCCGGACTCCCGGGCAGGACAGGAACTCCGGCCGCCGCCATCAGACGTCGAGCTTCCGGCTTGTCGCCCATGCGTCGGATGGCCTCGGCAGGCGGACCAATGAACGTGATGTCAGCGCTCGCGCACGCTTCGGCGAATCGCCAGTTCTCCGACAGGAATCCGTAGCCGGGATGAATCGCCTCGGCCTGCGTGCGCCGCGCCGCGTGAATGATCGCCTCGATATTGAGGTAACTCTCACGCGCCGGAGCCGGCCCGATGAGCACGGCTTCATCCGCGTCCGCCACGTGGGCCGCCGACGCGTCGGCTTCGGAGTGCACGGCAACCGTCGCAGCACCGACGTGACGGCAGGCGCGCATGATCCGGCGCGCGATCTCTCCCCGGTTCGCGACGAGGACTTTCCGGAACACTAGGCGGCGGGCTCGACGCGCACGAGCTCGGCCTCGACGACGTGCCAGATCCCGGCTCGCTGTTGCCACTGAAGCTGCAGCACGGAAACACCGCTCCGGCCGACCAGCCTGATCTTGATGAGCCGGTGGGCGCCGATCTTGGCCTGGGCGGCGATCTCGCAGGTGCGGGCCGCCGGCACGCTCTCATAGACGCCAAGCACCGCGCCCCGCCTCTCGCCGGCGACGTGCTCACCGAGGCGGGCGACGTCGCGGGCGATGAGGGCGCGGCAGTGCTCCTCGAGGATCGGCCGCAGGTCGGCGCCGATGACGCTGGGATCGAACGCCGCGGGCACTGACACGACGTCGCCCGAGCCATCGATGCCGGCGACCTCGGTGGCCAGCAGCGGCGTCGGCGTCTCGCCGGTCACGCCACCGGAGTCGGCCAGCGCGTCGAGGAGTCGTGTCTGCCACTCGCTGGCCCGCCGCTTGGCGTCGCTGTCGAGCAGCTGCTCGAGCACCACCGTCGCGGCGGCGACGTGACGGCGCTCCTCGGTGAGGCAACGATCGAGGATCCGGCGCGTCGGCGGCTCGTACACCGGGTTCGCCGCGGCCAGGTGAGCTTCATAGGTCGCGATCAGGTGTGGCTTCAGGACGCGATAGACGCCCACGATGCGCTCTACCGTCTCGTGGCGGGCCTCGCGACCGTCGAGCAGGTCCATGAAGGCGGCGAAGCGGGCGTTCGCCGGCTCGGACTGCTGGGCGGGCGCGCGCAACTCGGGGAGCCGGCGACCCCAGAGATCGGCGTGCTGAGCGCAATCCCAGACGTGGCGCCCGAACAGCAGCTTGGGCGCGAGCTCGGGGGTGAGGGCGATCCAGCCGCCGAGCGTGCGCATCATCCGCTCCTCGGCGTAGCGATAGTTGCGGATGCGACGGGCCGACGCCTCGACGGAGAAGATGCCGGCCAGGGGGTGATCGCTCACGACGGCCGGTCAGTAGACAGGAGAGCGCTGCGTGCTGCGGACGAGCTTGTCGATCTCCTCGTCGGTGAAGCCGGCCAGCCGTCGCGCTTCCTTGGCGATCGAGATGCCGACCTCCTCATGCGCGCCGTCCAGGCGGACGCCGCCGAGGTTGAAGCGCTCGTCGATGGTCTCCTGGAACGCGATGGCCTGCCGCCGCCGGTCGGGATCGCCCTTGGTGAGCTCGTTCAGCCAGCGCGAGCCCATGCGCACGTGGGTGATCTCGTCGGCCAGCACGAAATCGACGGCGCGCTCGATGACGGGATCACCGATCTTGCGCGCGATGTGGATCAGCTGGTTGAAGACGTCGCAGGCCAGGCCTTCGAGGCCACGATTGACGCCGGCCACGCGCGCCGCCGCGTCTTCGGCACAGGCGCACCGCCAGAGGATCGTGGACTCCGCGAACTCGCCCACGTAACCGCCCAGGTACTCGAGCAGGCCCAGGTAGATCTCGACGTGGCGCGACTCGTCCCAGACCTGACGGGCCATGTCCAGGGTGAACTCCCACGGCGCGTCGGGAAAGTCGCAGACGGTACGGCCAGCCCCCTCCATCGCTTGCAGCTCACCGACGAGGATGCCGTGGACGCGCTCGCGGATGGATTCGCGGCTGGCCAGATCGGCCATCGGCGAGAGGCCCTGCGCCATGCGCAGCTCCGCGATGTCGCGGGCGCGCTTGCGCACGAAGCGCTCCTCACGCGCGAGCTTGTCGTAGGCGATGGGCCGTTCCATGCCGCCTCATTATACGGTGTCGGCTGCTCCCGGTGAGCGTCGGCGCCGGGGGCGCGATGGCGCCAGCGCGGCCGGCACGACGGTGTCGTCTCCGAAGCGACGGGCCAGCGCGTCGGTCGCGCGCGCCAGGCGCTCACGCCGCACCGTCGTCGGATCGAGCAGCGGGAGCTGGCCGGTGGCCTCGGGCTGGAACGAAGACGAGGACAGCCCGATCAGCCGGACCGGCTCGGTGACGCGCTCCCGCTCGAGCAGCGTTGCCGCTCGCCGGTAGATCTCGAGGCCGTCCTGGGTCGGCTCGCCGGTCCAGGCGCGCGTGATCGTGTGGAAGTCAGCGTAGCGAAGCTTGAGCGTGATCCGGGCCGCGGCCAGGTGCTCGGCGCGAAGCTCGCGGGCCACGCGCTCGGCCTGCTCGCGCAGCGTCGTCGCGAGCGTGCTCGCGTCGCGGCAATCGACCGGGAACGTATTCTCGGCTCCCATCGACTTGGCGGCCGCGAAGGGCTCGACCGGAGAAGCGTCGCGCCCGAAGGCCAGCTCGTGGAGACTCTCGCCGTGCCGGCCGAACCTCTGGACGAGCGCGTGGCGCGGGTACGCTTGAAGCTGCGCGATGGTCGTGAGGCCGAGGCTGCGTAGCTCGGCCGCCATCACCTTGCCGACGCCCCAGATCCGCTCGATCGCCAACGGGGCGAGGAAGCTCGCCTCCTGCCCGGGGGGAACGACCACGAGGCCGTCGGGCTTCTCGAGCTCCGACGCGACCTTCGCCACGAACCGGTTCGTAGCGAGCCCGGCCGAAGCGGTGAGGCGCGTCGCCTCGACGATGCGCGCCTTGACGCGGCGCGCGGCCTCCACCGGGCTGCCGTGCAGGCCGCCGGTCCCGGTGAGATCGACGAAGGCCTCGTCCACCGAGACCGCCTCGACGAGGGGCGAGAACGTGTCGAGGATCGCCATGATCTCCGCCGAGACGCGTCCGTACTTTTCCATGTCGGGACGGACGAACGCGGCGTGCGGACAGAGACGAGCGGCACGCCCGATGGGCATGGCCGAGCGGACTCCGAAGCGTCGCGCCTCGTACGAGGCGGCGGCGACGACGCCACGCCCCTTCGGATCGGCGCCGACGATGACCGGGCGGCCCCGCAGCTCGGGGTGGTCGCGCTGCTCGACGGATGCGTAGAACGCATCCATGTCGACGTGGAGGATCGTGGCGAGCGAGGTGCGCGTGGCGGCGCCCGCCTCTTGGCTACGTCGTTCGGGCGAGCCCGATCTCGGGGGCGACGGCGGTCAGGGCTTCGACGACGAACGTGACGTGCGCATCGAGATCCACCCCGAGCTCGGCGGCTCCGCGGTAGACGTCGTCGCGATTGACCGTACGCGCGAAGGCCTTGTCCTTCAGCTTTTTCTTCACCGACGCGGCCTCCAGACCCGTGATGACCTTGCCGGGCCGGACGAGGGCGCAGGCGTGGACGAATCCGGTCAGCTCGTCGCAGGCGTAGAGGGCGCGATCGAGCAGGCTCTGGCGCGGCATGCCCGAGTAGTCGGCGTGGGCCAGGATCGCGTACACGATCGGCTCGGCCACGCCGCGGGCACTGAGGATCTCGGCGCCCTTCATCGGATGGTGAGGCGCACGGGGGTGCATCTCGTAGTCGAAGTCGTGGAGCATACCGGCGACGCCCCACGTCTCGGGATCCTCGCCATAGCGTCCAGCGTACGCGCGCATCGACGCCTCCACCGCTCTGGCGTGCTTGCGCAGACTGTCGCCGTGGGTGAACTCGGTCAGGATCGCCCAGGCCGCCGCGCGATCCACTACTTGCGCGTCACCTGCGTCTGCGTACGCCACTTGTCGATGGACTTCTTCGAGAAGATCCAGCTGCCGTTGACTTCCATGCAGGGGATGCCGCGCTGGGCGGCGAGCTGCGTGAGCGTTGCCTCGTCGATCGCCAGGTACGTCGAAGCCTCCCGCACACTCATCACGTCCTTCGGAGTCACTGGACCTCCTCCTCTTTGGCCGCCTTGCGCAGCTCCTCGACCTCCACTTCGAGTCGGCGCAGGCGCTCGATGAGCTGCTCGATCGCCTTGGCCACCGGATCGGGCAGATCGGTCTGGTTCAGGTCGATCTCTCCCGTCACCCGCTGGCCGTCGCGGTATGTTACGCGGCCCGGTACCCCGACCACAACGGAGTTCGGTGGCACCTCCCGCACCACGACCGAGCCGGCGCCGATGCGGCTGCCGTCGCCGATCGTGAAGCCACCGATGATCTTGGCCCCGGCACCCACCACGACATTGTTGCCGAGCGTGGGATGGCGCTTCTCGCGCTTCAGGCTGGTGCCGCCGAGCGTGACGCCCTGGAGCAGCGTGACGTTCTCGCCGATCTCGGTCGTCTCGCCGATGACGACGCCCATCCCGTGATCGATGAAGAGCCCTCGGCCGAGCCTGGCCGCCGGATGGATCTCGATGCCGGTCAGGAAGCGCGACACGTGGGAGACGAATCGCGCGGTCGTCGGCCAGCCACCATTCCAGAGCCGGTGGGCGAACCGGTGGAGGACTTGGGCGTGCACCCCTGGATAGGACAGGAGCACGTCGAGCGTCGAGCGCGCGGCCGGGTCACGCTCGAGAACCACGCGCACGTCGTCGCGCAGCCGGTCAAACATGGCCGTTCCGACGGCGCAGGTGATCGAGCGCCGCGGCTCGCACCGCGCCGGCCACCACGTCGGCCGCATGCCTGCGCTCCTCCGGCAGCCCGTCCAGCGCGCGCTCGATCTCGTCCGCCTTGACGTTCACGAGATCCTCGACCGCGCGCCCGACCAGTCGCTCGCTGGCCACGCTGGCGGCGGCGATGGTCGGCCCGCAACCGTATGTCTGAAAGCGCAGCTCGCGGGCCCGGCCGTCCGCGACGCGCAGAAAGAAGCGGGCGAGATCGCCGCAGCCCTCGTACTCGTCCTCACCGACCCCATCCGGCTCGCGCATGAGCCCGGCGTTCCGCGGGTTGAGGAAGTGATCCACGACGGTCGGGCTGTACCTCACGCGCGTCCAGCCGGCAGCGCCACGCGCAGCTTGCGCACGAGCGGCTCGAGGCAATCCACGACGTAATCGATATCGTCGGCGGTCGTGCTGCGGCCGAGCGAGAAGCGCACCGCGCCCATCGCCCAGTCGAGCGGGAGCCCGAGGGCCACCAGGACGTGCGACGGCTCCACGTGACCGGCCGTGCAGGCCGAGCCCGCCGACACGGCCACGCCCTTCAGATCGAGGCCGAGCACGATCGACTCCGACTCGACGTGACGGAACGCGATGTTGGCGGTGCCGGCCAAGCGCTCGACGGGATGGCCATTGAGGCGGACCTCGGGGATCCGCTGGCGCACGCCGTTCCACAGGAGGTCGCGCAGCGCCATCACGCGCACCGCTTCCTCCGCCATGTTGCGACCACGAACCTCGACCGCCTTGCCCAGCCCGACGATCCCCGGCACGTTCTCGGTGCCGGCCCGCCGCCGGCGCTCGTGCTCACCGCCGTGCTGGATCGCCACCATCTTCGTCCCCTTGCGGATGTAGAGCCCGGCGATGCCCTTGGGGCCGTAGATCTTGTGGCCGGAGAACGACAGCAGGTCGATGGAGGAGCCGTGCACGTCGATCGGAACCTTGCCGAACGTCTGCACGGCGTCGACGTGGAACGGCACGCCGTGCTCGCGGGCCAGCGCGCCGATGGCCGCGACCGGCTGGATGGTGCCGATCTCGCTGTTGGCGTGCATCACGCTGATCGCGATCGTGTCGGGCCGGATCGCGCGCTTCACGTCGTCGGCCGCCACCATGCCGTACTCGTCGACGGGAAGATAGGTGACCTCGAAGCCGCGTTCCTCGAGCGTCTGGCACGTGCGCAACACGGCGTGGTGCTCGATCTTCGACGTGATGATGTGGCCGCGGCCGCGGGCCAGGGCCAGTCCCTTCACGCCGAAGTTGTCGGACTCGGTCCCACCCGACGTGAAGACGATCTCCTCCGGCGCCACCGCGAGGAAACGGCCGACGCGCTCGCGGGCCACGTCCACCGCATCGCGCGCGGCCCGGCCGAAGCCGTGGATGCTGGAGGGATTCCCGAACACGTCGTGGAAGTACGGCATCATCTCGGCCACGACGTCCGGATGAACGGGCGTCGAGGCGTTGTGATCGAGGTAAACACTACGGCTCATTGCCTTGCTCTCCCCTGGTCACGATGTTAGGCTCGATCCGCGATGGAGCTGTCCGGCAAAAAGCTCGGGCTGATGATCTCGACGGCGCCCGAGCATCCGAACCTCGCCACCGCACTCGGCCTCGCCCAAGCCGCGCTCGACCGCGGCGCCAACGTGTACCTGTATTTGATCGACGACGGCGTGCGCGCGCTCGCCGATCGCCGTCTGCGCGCGCTGCCCGCGCGCGGCGTCAAGCTGTTCGCCTGCGCCTACGGCTGCCAGAAGCGTCGCATCCCCCTGGAAGACGCCGCCGACGTGACGTACTGCGGCCTCGTCGTGCTGACCGATATCATCAACGGCACCGACCGCTTCATCGCGCTGAACTGACGTGTCGGCCTCGCCGGTCCTCGTGCTCATCGCGAGCGACCCCCGCACGTCGCACCGGGCCTTCGAGGCCATGCGCATCG
>Ga0209375_1000114_pt1 | contig 70797 bp, 64 predicted proteins | sample GraSoiAngelo_131_FD_185888 | JGI IMG/M metagenome (GOLD analysis project Ga0209375, IMG submission 185888) | Grasslands soil microbial communities from the Angelo Coastal Reserve, California, USA - 14_0929_02_30cm (SPAdes) (version 2) | ecosystem: Environmental > Terrestrial > Soil > Grasslands ...
CAGGGTGAGCGCCGCCACCGCCAGCACTCCCGACAGCCGGTAGTAGGTCACCATGATCAGCACGACCAGCACGACGCCGACGATCCCGGCGCGGATCCCGTCCTTGATCGAGTCCTGGCCGAGCGAGGGGCCGATCGTGCGCTCCTCGATGATGGCGAGCGGCGCGGGGAGGGCGCCGGCGCGCAACACCAGCGCCAGGTCCTGCGCCTCCTGCAGCGGCTTCGAGCCGAGCTCGATAATGCCGCGCTGCCCGATCTGGCTCTTGATGACCGGCGGCTGGCCTTGCGCGCGGTCGTCCAGGATGATGGCCATGTAGTGGCCTACGTGGCGGCCGGTCTCACGCTCGAACTTTCGTCCGCCGCTGCGCGACAGCACGAAGTCCACCACCGACTGGTTGGTCACCGGATCGCGGCGGGCCGTCGCCTTCTCGAGCTCCTCCCCCGTGATGATCGGCCGGTCCTCGACCGCGTACAGCGCGCGGTATGCCCGCGCGCCGCGCGACGCGACTTCGGTACCCCACTTAAGATTGATCCCTCGCGGAATGAGGCGCTGTACCTCGGGCCGGGCGAGCAGACTCTCCGCAGCCGGCACCTGCTCCTCGGGCACGAGGTACTCGCCCGGGAGCGCGCCCTGGAACAGCAGCGACGACAGCGGACCGGGCGCGTTCAGCTCGGTCGTGTCCTTCGCGGCCTTACCCTTGGCGGGCTTTGCCTTCTTGCCCTTGGTCGTGTCCGCGCCGAACAGTTGGGCGACGTTCGCCCCGGCCGCCTGCCCCGCCACCTGCACCCCCGCCTCACGCAAGGCGTGGTCGATCTCGGGGAGCGCGTCGCGGAACAGGTTATTCATGTCGGTGATACGAAACTCGAGGAACGCGGTGCGCTGGATGATGCTTTTGGCGCGCGCCGGGTCTTTCTCGCCCGCGAGCTCGACGATCAGGCGGCAGCGCCCCTGGATCTGCACTACGGGCTCCGTCGTGCCGAACTCGTCGATGCGGCTGCGCACGACCCGCTCCGCCCGCTGGATCGCATCGGCGCAATCGCGCACGGGCCCCTTACTCTGATCCACCTCGAGCGCGAGGTGGATTCCGCCCTGCAGGTCGAGCCCGAGGTTGATCGGGACGCGCCGCACGGTCGTGTCCTTCATGCGGCCGGTCGCGACGTCACGCACCCGCTGGGTGACGTCCTTGGGGAGCAGGAGCCAGCCGGAGAGGAGCGCCAGCCCCACAATGACGAGCACTCGATTGCGAATCGTGCGCATGCGCCTCCCTATTGCGTGAGGCCCTGGCGCGCTGCCATCGCATCGCGCCCGAGCTGCTCCACCAGCGCCTCGCGGGAGGGGAACGTCCGCACGTCCCGCAACCGGCGCACCCACTCCACGGTCACCGTTTCTCCGTACAGCTCACCCGCGAAATCGAACAGATGAACCTCGAGGGCGCGAGCCGTCACCCCGAAGGTGGGGCGCGGGCCCTGATTCATCATGCCGCCGTGCCGTCGTCCGCTTCCCCCTTCCCCTTTCCCCGGCAGCTCTACCCAGACTGCGTACACACCGTCCGGCGGCAACAGCTTCCGGGGATCGGGGGGTGCGAGGTTGATAGTCGGGATCCCGATCGTCCGGCCCCGCCCCGCCCCGCGCTCCACGACACCGGTCGCGCCGTAGCGCCGGCCGAGCCAGCGCTGCGCCGCGGCGAGATCGCCGTGGGCGACGGCGGTGCGGATCAGCGACGAGGAGATCGGTTGCCCGTCGTCCCGCACGGCGTCCACCACATCCACCGCGAACCCGTCTTCCCGCGCCAGCCGTTGCACCAGCTCCACGTCCCCCGTCCGCCCTCGTCCAAACCCGTGGTCATACCCCAGCACCAGCTCCCGCATCCCGTACTGCGCGCGCAGCACCTGCCGGACGAACTCCTCCGGCGCGAGGCGCGCCAGCTCAGCCGTGAACGGCAACAGCTCGATCCGGTCGAGCCCGAGCTGCGCGAGCAGCGCCCGCTTCTCGTCCGGGAGCGTGAGCAGCCGCGGCGCCGCCGGCGGGTTCACGATCTCGAGCGGGTGCCGGTCGAAGGTGACGATCAGGCTCGCCAGCCCTCGGGTGCGCGCCCGCTGCACGATCTCCGCGAGCACCCCCTGGTGCCCGCGGTGCACGCCGTCGAACGTGCCGACGGTCGCTACCGTGTCCATCATTCGTCCGCCACCACGACTCGCGGCTTCAGCAGCTCCCCCTCGCGTTCGGCCACCGCAACCAGATGGCCGTCCGCGAACAGCGCCACCCTTCCCCCTTCCCCCTTCCCCGCAGGCACCGGCCGCCCGTGCATCACGGCGACTCGCCCGGCTTCGTCCAGCTCCCGCCGCGGCAGCCCTGCCACCAGCGTCGCGGGATCTCGCAGGTCCCCGGCCGTCAGCGCCTCCGGCGCCACCGCAGCGTCGAGCCGAAACGGACCCACCTGGGTGCGCACGAGCTCGGCGAGGTGCGCGCCACACTGCAACTCCTCCCCCACGTCGCGCGCGAGGCTGCGGAGGTAGGTGCCGCCGCTCACGGTGGCGCGGAACCGCACGTCCGGCAGCTCCAGGCCCACCAGCTCGAAGACCTCTACCTCCACCCGCCGGGGCGCCAGGGTCACCGCCTCACCGCGCCGGGCGCGCCGGTACGCCCGTTCACCGGCGACTTTCACCGCCGAGTAGGCGGGCGGCTGCTGCTGGTACGCGCCACGAAACCGCGCCAGCGCCGCCTCGACCCGCGTCTCGTCGAGCGACTGCCACGCGTCCGAGATCGCGGTCGTGTGGCCCGTGGCGTCGTCGGTCGACGTCGTGCGCCCCAGCCGGATGACGCCCTCATACGCCTTGGCCCAGCCGGCGGCGTACGGCGCCAAGCGGGTCGCGCGACCCACGACGATCACCAACAGCCCCGCCGCGAACGGGTCGAGCGTGCCGAGGTGTCCGACCCGCCGGGTGGCGAGCGCGCGACGCACCTGATCGACCACGTCGTGAGACGTGGGTCCTGCGGGCTTCGCGACGAGCGCCACGCCGGCGATCAGCCCGCGCCCTCCTTGATCTGCTTGAGCACCGCGTCGATCCGCTGGGCGTGCTCGACGCCGCGATCGAGCTCGAAGCGCAGCTCGGGGCTGGTGCGCAGGCGCAGCTCGCGGGACAGCTGGGCGCGCAGGAACCGCGCGGCGCTGCCGAGGCCCTCGAGCGTCTTGGTCTTCTCCTCCTCGCTCCCCATGACGCTCACGCGGATGCGGGCGTGCGCCAGGTCGCCCGACACCTCGACGGCCGTGACCGTGACGAATCCGACGCGGGGGTCCCGCACGTTGCCCGTGAGGAACTCCGCCACTGTCTGGCGGATCAGCTCGGCCATTCGCTCGGGGCGGTGACTGGGTCGTCGCATCATTTCACAAGAAGCTCGTGCTCGTGTCCACGATGCGGGCGCCCGCCGCCCCGTCCACCAACCGGTCCGCCTCCCGGAGCACGTTTTCGGCGTGGCCCCGCTCGTTCGACACCACGCAGGCGGTGAGCTCGGCGCGCTGCCACAGGTCCTGGTGCGCCGTCTCGGCCGCCGAGACGTTGAACCGGTTGTGCAGCCGGTCCTTGAGGCTCTTGAGCACGTGGCGCTTGTCCTTGAGCGAGCGGCACCCCTCGAGGTGCAGCTCCCAGGTGATGAGCCCCACGACCACGGCTCACCCGCCTCGGGCCGCGCTTCCCACGTCCAGCGAGCGCGCGACTTCCTCGATCTTGTACGCCTCGATCAGGTCGCCGACCTTGACGTCGTTGAACCCCTCGATCCCGATGCCGCACTCGAAGCCCTCGCGAACCTCGCGCACATCGTCCTTGAAGCGTTTGAGGGAGGCGATGGTGCCCTCGTACACCTCCACGCCGTCGCGGATCACGCGCACCCGTGCGGTGCGGGGGATGACACCGGAGCGGACGAAGCACCCGGCGATCGTTCCCACCTTCGCGATCTTGAATGTCTGCCGCACCTCGGCCTCCCCCAGCACGACCTCCTTCTTCTCGGGGGTGAGCAGACCTTCCATCGCGGCTTTCACCTCTTCCACCGCCTCGTAGATGATGCGGTAGGTGCGAATCTCCACACGCTCGCGCTCCGCCGAGGCGCGGGCGTTCGAGTCGGGCCGCACGTGGAAGCCGACGATGATGGCGCCCGAGGCTTTGGCGAGCAGGACGTCGGAGTCGGTGATGGCGCCGACGCCGCGGTGCACGACCTCCACCTTCACCTCCGGCGTGGAGAGCTGGGCGAGCGCGTCGGCGAGCGCTTCCGCCGGCCCACCCTCGTCGGCCTTGATGATGATGCGCAGCGCCGCGGCGCCGCCGGCCGCGCGCTCGGCCATGAAGTCCTCGAGCGTCTTCACGCGGCCGGTGCGGCGGTGCTGCGCCTCGCGCTCGAGGCGCTGGCGCTTCTGCGCGATCTCGCGCGCCGCCCCGGCGTCCGCCATCACGCTGAAGGTGTCGCCCGCTTCGGGCACGCCCTCGAAGCCCAGGATCTGGACCGGCGTCGAGGGACCGGCGTCGCTCACGGTCTCACCACGCTCGTTGTACATGGCGCGCACGCGGCCGGAGAACTGGCCGCAGATGAAGTCGTCCCCGACCCGCAGCGTGCCGTTTTGCACGAGGATGGTCGCCACCGGCCCCTTGCCGGGGTCGAGCGTCGCCTCGAGCACGGTGCCGTGAGCGCGGCGGTCCGGATTCGCCTTCAGGTCGAGCAGCTCGGCCTGGAGCAGGATCTGATCGAGCAGGGCGTCCACGTTCTGGCCGGTCTTCGCCGAGATCGGCGTGGCCAGTGTGGTACCACCGAACTCCTCGAGCACGACCGCATGCGACAGGAGGTCCTGCTTCACCTTCTGCACGTTGGCGGAGGGTAGGTCGATCTTGTTGATGGCGACCACGAGCGGCACGCCGGCGTTCTTGGCGTGGGAGATCGCTTCGATGGTTTGCGGCATGATCGCGTCGTCGGCGGCGACGACCAGGACGACGATGTCCGTGACCTGGGCGCCGCGGGCGCGCATCGCCGTGAACGCTTCGTGGCCCGGCGTGTCGAGGAAGGTGATGGAGCGGCCGTCCTTGAGCGTCACCTGATAGGCGCCGATGTGCTGCGTGATGCCGCCCGCCTCGCCCGCTACGACGTTGGTCTTGCGGATGTAGTCGAGCAACGACGTTTTACCGTGGTCGACGTGTCCCATGACGGTCACGACGGGCGGTCGCGGCTTGAGCGTCGCCTGGGCGTCGTCGGGGGCCTGTTCGCCCTCCCCCACGACGTATTCCGATTCGCGCACCGCCTGGAATCCGAACGCGGACGCGATCAGCTCGATCATGTCGAAGTCGAGCCGCTGGTTGATCGTCACCATCTGCCCCAGCTCCTTGAAGGCGAAGGCGACGATCTCCTTGGCGGGCACCTTGAGGATGTTGGCGAGCTCGGAGACGGTGATGAACTCGGTCACGCGCACCAGGGTCTTCTCGCGCTCCTTCTCCTCGCGGCGCTTCTCCTCCTGGATATCGCGGAAGCTCGGCCCCTCGTCGCGGCGGTGCACGCCCTTGCGCGCGGCGGGGCCTTTGATCGAGGCGAGCGTGCGCGAGATGTTCTGCGCCACGGCCTCCTGGTCCACCAGCGACTTCTTACCCTTCTTGCGCTTCTTTCCCTTGTCGCGCCGGCGCTCCTCCAGCGGCCCGATCCCGGGGGCCGCGGAAGCGACGGGCCGCGGGGGCGCGGGAACGGCGCCGCCCGGCGCCGCACTCGCCACCGGCTTGGGACGCACGGGAGTCGGTATCACCGCCCGCGGGGGCGCGCCGAACGACGCGGCGGACGGAGGCGGGGGCGCCGCCGGCGCGGCGGCGGGCGCGGCCGCGAAGGGCGACGACTCGCCCCGCGGCTCCTCGGCGGCGGGCAGGTCCTTGAAGAGCGCGGCCGCGCGCTCTTCGAGCGACGGCTTCTCCTCGTCGTCGACCGCCTTGGCCGCCTCGAGCACTTCGCGCGCCTTGAGCTCGCGCTCCGCCTCGATGGCCGCTTCGGCCTGCGCCTCCGCCTCGGCCGCGGCCACCTCGGCCGCCGTGCGGCGCCGCCGCTTGGGGCGCGCCTCCGGCGCCGCCGCGACCGGCTCGGCGGCAGCCTTCACGACCCGCCGCCGCTTGGGCGGTGCGGGCGCGTCCTTCAGCTTGCGTTTCTCGCGCTCCCACCGCGCGCGCATCAGCGCCACCTGCTCGGGCTTGAGCGGCGACAGGTGACTGCGCACAAAGATGTCCAGCTCCTTGAGCATGCCGAGCAGCTGCTCCGAGGAGATGCCGAACTCCGCCGCCAAATCGTGAATCCGCGTCGTCGTCACTTACGCCTCCAAAGACGCCAGCCCGCGGGCCAATCCCGCGTCTTCCACTCCCACCGCCTGTACCGGCGGCCGGCCGAGCCCGGCGCCCAACTGTCCGGCGCCCGGTCCCCGCACAATCGGCACCCCGCGCGCGCGCGCGAGGCGCTCCACCTTGTCCCGGGTGCGCGCGCTCGCATCCGCCGCCAGCACCACGCAGCGCAGTCCGTCCCGCTGCAGCTTGGCCCGCACCCCCGCGACCCCCACCACCACCCGGCCGGCCCTGAGCCCGAGACCCAGCAGCCGGACGAGCCGCTCCGTCACGCCGGCTGCGGGGACGTGTCCCCCGCCGCCGCCGGCCCGGCCTCGGCCTCGTCCTCGCCGCCCTCCTCGGTCATCTCATTGAGGAAGGCCATCAGCTTGTCCGCCAGCTCCGGCGTCATGTCGGCGATCTTGTCCACGTCCTCGCGCTCCAAATCGAAGATGTCCTGGAGCGTCTTCTTGCCCGCCCGCTCCAGCACGTCGACCAGCTCCACCGGCAGGCCCTTGAGCTCGCGCAGCGACACCTTGGTCGCGGCCTCCTCCTCGGGCGGCAACGGCGCGAACAGCGGGCCCTCGCCGCCGCGCTCGAGCCACTCACGGCTCGAATACAGGTCGATCTTCCAGCCGGTGAGCTCGGATGCCAGCCGCACGTTCTGGCCGTTGCGGCCGATGGCGAGCGACAGCTGGTCCTCGTCTACGATCGCCTGGATCGTCTTGGTCTCGGGATCCGAGAACACGCGCGCGACGCGCGCCGGCGCGAGCGACAGCTTGGCGAAGCGTTCGGGGTCGGGCGACCACGGCACGATGTCGATGCGCTCGCCGCCCAGCTCGTTCACCACGGCCTGCACGCGCGAGCCCTTGAGCCCGACGCACGCGCCCACCGGGTCGATCGAGTCGTCGCGCGAGCTGACGGCGATCTTGGTGCGGCTGCCCGCCTCGCGCGCCGTGGCCCGGATCTCGACGATCTGCTGCTGGATCTCCGGGACCTCCAGCTTGAACAGCGCCTTCACGAACATCGGGTCGGCGCGGGACAGGATGAGGCGCGGCCCCTTTGGGGTCTCCTCGATCCGCTTCAATACCGCCCGGATCGTGTCGCCCTGGTGGAAGTGCTCGCGGTGGTTCTGCTCGCGGTAGGGAATGATCGCCTCCGCCTCGCGGAACTTGGCCAGCATCACCACGATCTTACCGCGCTCGATCTGCTGCACCTCGCCCGACAAGAGCTCGCCCACCTTGTCGGTGAACTCCTCGCGAATCCGGGCCCGCTCGCCCTCGCGCACCCGTTGGATGATGCGCTGCTTCGCCGCCTGTACCGCGGTGCGCCCGAACGCTTCGAAGGGGACTTCCTCTTCGAGCACATCGCCCACCTGGAAGTCCGGGTCCTCGAAGCGCGCTTCCTCGAGCGCCACCTGCGTGCCCGGGTCCTCCACCGTCTCCATCACCGTGCGCAGCACGACGATCCGGATCGTGCCCTTCAGCTCGTCGATGCCGATCTCGGCGCGCACGTTCGGACCGTAGCGCTTCACCAGCGCCGCGTGCAGCCCGTCCTTCAGCAGGTCGAGCAGCTCCGTGCGCTCGAGCTGCTTCGTGTTCGTCAGCTCGCGGATCGCGGAGACTACATCGCTTGTATTCGTCGTCATAGAATCCTCGGTCACCAATCCACCGCCAAACGCGCGTCGCGGATCCCGGCCAGCGGCACCGGCCGCGGCTCGGCGCCCGCGGGCTGGAGGACCACCGTCGCCTCGTCCGGGACGGCGACGATCCGGGCGCGCACGCGCCCGAGGCCGGCGACCGTCGCCTGCACCTCGCGACCGACGAACCGCACCCAGTGGCGGTGCCAGCGCAGCGGTCGATCGAGCCCCGGGCTCGACACCTCGAGTGCGTAGCGCGGCCCCAGCGGCCCGGCCGCGTCGAGCCAGGCCTCCAGCGCTCGGCTCGCCATCGCGCAGTCGTCGACCGTCACTCGCCGCGGCGGCTCGCCGGGCGGCCATTCGATGCGCACTTGAACGAGCGGCCGAGCTTGCGTGCCGCCGATACGGAGATCAGCCAATTCGAGCCCCAACGCGTCCAGCCGGACCCGAAACGTCTCGACGAGATTCTCGGAGAGCATAAAAAAAAGCGCGGGCCCGCCTTCGCCCGCTTCACCGGCCCGGAATCTAGTCCCGGGACCGCGCGTGTCAAGCTGGGACGCCTAAGTACGCGATCATCCGCCCGTCGCGCCCGCCTGACGCCCGGTGCGAGAAGAAGTGCTCGCGGTCATGGGCGCTGCACCAGGGCGAGACGGACACTTCGGTGACGCCCAGCTCGGCCGCTTGACGAACCAGAACCTCACGCAGGTCAACGTGCCCCGAGGTACCGGCCGCTCGGCTGACCCCGGGGCGCTGCCTCGGGGTCCCCAACCCCGCTTCGGCTCGATCAACCCCGGTCCGCCGGTCCGGGGTCAGCCGCTCCAGGACTTCAAAACCTACTTCATAGCACGCCCCACAAATACCAACGCCACAATGCATTACAATCTCTTGCGCTGTGACGAACGCTTCCCGGCGTAGCAACGCGACTCCGTGCTCCAGCATGCCGCCCGCCGTGCCGCGCCACCCCGCGTGCAACAGCGCGACGACGCGCTTCTTGGGAACGACGAGATAGATCGGGACGCAGTCGGCGACGGTCACCGTGAGGAGCACGCCGGGCGTCCCGGTCGCGTGCCCGTCCACGCCGTCGAGGATGAGCCAGCCCTCCTGCCCCTGGTGGTGCCACTGAACACTCGTGCCGTGGATCTGGTGGCTCAGCACGACGGCCGGGAAGGCAGGGCGGAAGGCGGCGCGCAGGGCCCGCCAGCGGGACATGACCTGCCCCACGTTCTCCTCGCTCCAAAGCCCGAGGGAAAACCCGCGCCCGCGGGTCGTGATGCCAGCGACGACCCCGTAGCGCTCGGACCATTCGGCGAGCGCCATGCGCGGGACAGCGGCGTCGGCGACGGGCTGCTCGCGCAGCGAGGGCGGCGGAGGCCGGTGGAGGGCGGTGGAAGGCGGTGAGCTCATCGTGTACCGTCCACCCGCTCGATCTGTGCCCCCAACGCCCGGAGCCGCTCGTCGATCCGCTCGTAGCCGCGCTCGATCTGGCCGATATTGTGGATCACCGAGTCCCCCTGAGCGGCGAGCGCTGCCAGGAGCATCGCCATTCCGGCTCGGATGTCGGGGCTCTCGACCACCTGCCCATGTAACGGAGACGGGCCTGCAATCACGGCGCGGTGCGGGTCGCACAGCACGATGCGCGCGCCCATGCCGATCAGCTTGTCCACGAAGAACAGCCGTGACTCGAACAGCTTCTCGAACACGAGCAGCAGGCCCTCGCACTGTGAGGCGACGACGATCGCGATCGACATCAGGTCCGCTGGAAACGCCGGCCACGGACCGTCCTCCAGCTTCGGCACGTGGCCCCCGAGATCCGGCCGGATACGGCGCTCCTGATCGGCATCGACGATGAGCTTGGCGCGATCGAGGCGCGGCCGGACGCCGAGCCGCTCGAACGCCATGAGCGTGGCGCGCAGGTCGTCGGCGCGCACTCCGTCGATTGTCACGGCGCCGTTCGTCACCGCCGCGAGCCCGAGGAACGAGCCGATCTCGATGTGATCCGGGCCGAGCGTGAAGGGCGCGGCGCGGAGCGGCGGGCCCCCTTCGACGGTGAGCGTGTTACTGCCGAGCCCGTCGATCTTGGCGCCCTGGCCTCCGAGAAAGCGCGCCAAGTCCTGGACGTGGGGCTCGCTGGCGGCGTTGCGCAGCACCGTGGTGCCAGAGGCCGCGACCGCGGCCATGAGGGCGTTCTCAGTGGCCGTGACGCTCGGCTCGTCGAGGAAGATGTCCGCCCCGCTGAGCTTCTTCGCTTCGAGCTTGTAGGTCGTGCCGACGGTGATCTCCGCGCCCAGCCGCTCCAGCGCGAGGAAGTGCGTGTCCACGCGCCGGCGGCCGATTACGTCTCCGCCGGGGGGCGGCAAGCTCACCCGTCCGAAGCGCGCCAGCATCGGCCCCGCGAGCAGGATCGACGCCCGGATCCGGGCGCACAGCTTGGGGTCCAGCTCGCGCGGCTCGGCCCGGGCCGTGTTCACCTCGACGGTGTTCGGGGCCGTCCACGCGACCGCCGCGCCCAAGTGCGCCAGCAGCTCCAGCATAGTTTCGACGTCGCGGATGTGGGGAACGTTGTCGATGCGGCAGGGCCCGTCAGCGAGCAGCGTCGCTGCGAGGATGGGAAGGGCCGCGTTCTTGTTGCCCGCCGGCTGGATCGTCCCCTTGAGCGGGCGGCCACCGGAGACACAGAACGACGGAGGCATAGGTGAACGCAAGCTACGGCGCGCCTTGCGCGCGCGTCAAGCGTTCGCGAACGTTCGGCGCGTGAATCCGGTTCTCGCGCTCGGGCTTCTCGCCGCCGCCGGGCTGCTCGCCACGCGGCTGCCACCGCTCCCGTCGCGCCCTTCGCTGCACCTCGACCTCGCGATCGCCGCTGGTGTCCCGCTCGTTCTGGTGGGTCTCGTGCTCGGGCCCGGCATCGAGCTCATCGGCCGCCCGCTGCTGCGCGCGCTCGCTCCGGTGAGCGCGTTCGCGATCGGCTGGATCGGCGCCCTGCTCGGGGCGCGCTTCGAGTGGCGCTACGTGCGGCGCATCCCGCGCGCCGCTTGGCTGCTCGCGGCGACGACGGCGACCGGCGTAGTCGTGGTCGTCGCGCTGGGCGCCTGGCTGCTCGCCCGGCTGGTGCCGCCCCTCGCGACCGCCTGGACCCCGCGCCTGCCGGCCGTGCTCGCTCTGGTCGCCGTGGCTGCGGTGTCCGGGCCGCGCGCGGTCACCGCGGTAGCCCAGGCCGTCGGCATGCGCAGGAGCGCGTCGCGCGCGCTCGAGCGCGCGGCCGCGCTCGAGACGGCCTGCGGCGCGGTTGTCATGATCGTCCCGTTGGCCCTGCACCGCTCGCAGGTCGGCGCGGGCAATCCTGAGCTCGGATGGGTCTCCTGGATCGTGTTCGCCGCCGGCAGCGGGGTGCTGGTCGGCCTGGTGTTCCTCAGTGTGACCCGGCTGCGGGCGGAACGCGAGGAGGCGGGCCTCGCGCTCGCGGCCTGCATGTTGTTCGGCGCGGGCATCGGGTACGCGACCGACCTGTCGCCGTTCGTGGTGTGCGCGCTCGCGGCCGTGTTGATCGTGAACGCCTCGCCCCGACGGCGACAGATGCAAACCGCGCTCGCCGAATGGGAGCGCCCGATCTGCGCCGTCTTCTTGATCATCGCCGGCGCGCTGCTCACACTGCCCACGGTCTGGATCCTGGCCGCCGTGCCGGTGCTGGCCGCGCTACGGGTCGGCGCACGCTGGGCGAGCCCGCGCTACGCTCGCGTGGCGCTCAAGCTACGGGACGTGCCGCCGCACATCGGGCTCGGGACGGTGGCCCAGGGCGGAACGGCGCTGGCGCTCGGGATCAACTATTTCCTCATGTACGGCGGCCGGCCCGACACCCCTGGCGGCGGGATCGGGAGCACAGGGGGGGCGGCGGGGGCGGGGGGCGCGGGGGATGCGGCGGGCGCGGTGCTCACGACGATCGTGTTGGGTATCGCCCTGGCGCAGCTCGCGGCGCCGACCCTGATGCAGCTCGCGTCGCGTGCAGTGGCCGCGCCGTTGACACCCGCGACCGTCAGCCCCGAGCTTACGACCAATGCTTCGGCGGACTGACCGCGAATGATTCCTTCCTGGGTGGCGGTGGTGACGGGGATTTCCCTGGCGATCCTGGCGCTGGCGGCGATCGCGATCGCGCTGTCCTCTGTGGTGGCGGTGCTCGCGTTACGCACCTTCTTGCGCATCCTCGAGCACCTCGCCGGGCCCGCCGTGACCGACCTGAGACAGCTCGTGGCAACGATCCGGACGGAGGCGGAGAGCCTGGTCGGCACGTCGCGCGACCTGCGCGGCCGGATCGTGAAGGCGGCGGACGCGGCCGAGGCTCGCCTCGCCGACCTGGACGCGCTGTTCGAGGTGGTGCACGAGGAGGTCGAGACGACGGCGCTCGACGTGGCGGCCACGCTCCGCAACGTGCAGCGCGGCCTGTCGGTGCTCGAGTGGGGGCGGCGCGCGCTCAAGCGCCGGAGGAAGCACTGAAGGCGGGGCAGCTGGTGGCGGCGACGGCGGCAGCGCTCGCCGGCATCGTGCTGCTCCCCGCGGTCGCCCACGCCTGGACTCCGGGCACGCACGTCTACCTCGGCGAGTCGGTGCTGGCGAACTTGCACCAGCTCCCGACCGCCGTCGCCGACCTGCTGCGGGCGTTCCCCTTCGACTACCTGTACGGCAACATCGCCGCCGACACATCCCTCGCCAAGAAGTACGCGCCGGTGGGCCGGCACTGCCATGCCTGGCACGTGGGCCAGGAGATCTTCGACCTCGCCCCCACCGACCCGCTGCGCTCGTTCGGACTCGGCTATCTCTCCCACCTCGCGGCGGACACCGTCGCCCACAACTTCTTCGTGCCCCGCCAGCTGGTCCTCACCTCGAGCACGGCGGCACTGGGCCACAGCTACTGGGAGAGCCGGTTCGAGACGCATCTGGGCGACGCCTACGCCAAGGAAGCGAAGGGGCTGATCCTCCAGGATCACACGCCGAGCGACACGCACCTCGATACGATCATCTCGCCCACGCTGTTCAGTGTCGGGACCAGTCGCCGCTTGTTCCGCGGGATGGTGCACCTGACGGAGAGCGAAAGCTGGCGGTGGGCGTTTCAGATGATCCTCGAGAACACCCGGTGGGACCTCCCCGACGCCGACGTCGAGCGCCACATGGCGGTGGCGTTCGAGTACCTCATGGAAATGCTCGGCGAGGATGACGCGGCGGCGCGCCGCCTGGACCCGGCGGGCGACAAGGCGCTCCGGCTCGCCAAGCAGATGCGCCGCCAGGCGCTGCACGAAGGCGGCCGCGAGGATCCGGAGCGCATGGAGCAGACGGCGGAGGAGCACTTCGGGCTGCCCGCACCGGCACTCGAGTACTGGCGGGCGTCGCAAGCGCAGCGACCGTGGCGCGACCGCTCAGGCGGCTAGCTTTTCTTCCAGGACTCGCTGCGCGAGCTTCGGATCCGCCTTCCCGCGCGACAGCTTCATCACCTGACCCACGAAAAACTGTATCAGCTTCGTGTCGCCGCTCTTGTAGCGTATGACCTCCTGCGGGTGCGCGCCGAGCACCTCGCTCACCCAGTTCGCGACGACTCCGCTGTCCGCGACCTGGACGACCCCGAGTGCCTCCGCGACGTTGCGCGGCTCCCCGCCCCGCTCCGCCACCTCGGCGAACACGCGTTTGGCGGCCTGCTGGCTCAGCGTGCTGCCGCGCACCAGTCCGATGAGCTGCGCCAGCGCGCCGGGCGGTACCCGCAGCTGCTCCTGGTGTGTCTTCGCGTCCCCCAGCACTTCATTGATCACCCAGTTCGCCGCGAGCTTAGTGTCCGCCCCGGCGTGCACCACCGCCTCGTAGTAGTCGGCCACGGCCCGATCGCCGGTAAGCACGTCCGCGTCGGCCACGCCCAGCGCGTACTGGGCCATGAAGCGCTCGCGCTTCTTGGCCGGCAGCTCGGGGAGCTGGGCGTGCTGCTGGGCCACGAACTCCTCGGTGAGGACGAGCGGCGGCAGGTCGGGGTCTGGGAAGTAGCGGTAGTCGTGGCTTTCTTCTTTGCTGCGCTGCGGACGCACGCTGCTCGTCTTCGAGTCGTACAGCAGCGTCTGCTGCGCGACCGTGCCGCCGCCTTCGAGCAGCGCGATCTGGCGGTCGCGCTCGACCGACAGCGCCTTCTCGACGTAGGCGAACGAATTGATGTTCTTCACCTCGGTCTTGGTGCCGAGCGCCGCCGCGCCGGCGCGCCGCACGGAGACGTTCGCGTCCACGCGCAGGCTTCCCTTCTCCATGTCACAGTCGGAGATCCCAGCATACTCGAGCACCTGCTTCAGGGTCTGGAGATAGCGCCGCGCCTCCTGAGGCGAGCGGAAGTCGGGGCCGGTGACGATCTCGATCAGCGGCACCCCGCAGCGGTTTAAGTCGATCGCCGTTTGCTTCGGGAAGCGGTCGTGCAGCGACTTCCCTGCGTCCTCTTCCACGTGGAGCCGCACGATCGTCGCGGTCGTGAGCCCCCGCTCGGGTGACAAATAGGACAGCGCACCGTCGGTGGCGAGTGGCTGCTCGAACTGCGAGATCTGGTAACCCTTCGGCAGATCGGGATAGAAGTAGTTCTTGCGGGCGAAGACGCTCTTGGGGTGCAGCGTGCAGCCGAGGGCGAGCGCCGCGCGCACCGCGAGCTTCAGGGCCTGCTCGTTCGGCACCGGCAGCGCGCCCGGCAGCCCCAGACACACCGGGCACACGTTGCTGTTGGGCGGCGCGCCGAACGCGGCGGAGCAGCCGCAGAACATCTTCGACGCGGTCCGCAGCTGAACGTGCGTCTCGAGGCCGATGACCGTTTCCCAGCCGCCTCCTGCGGTCACGCGTCCTCCGTCCCGGGCACCATCCGCTCGAGCGCGTACGCCGCCTCGATCATCTCGTCCTCGAGGAACGCCTGGCCGATGAGCTGGCCCCCGATCGGGAGCCCCTTGATCCGCCCGATGGGCAGCGACATCGCCGGCAGGCCGGCGAGGTTGGCCGTCACGACGAAGATGTCCGACAGGTACATCGCGACCGGGTCGGCGAGCTTCTCGCCCGCCTTGAACGCCGGGGTGGGCGTGGTCGGCGTGAACAGCAGGTCCACGCCGCGGTCGAACACGTTGCGGAAGTCCTGGGCGATCAGAGCGCGCATCTGCTGCGCCTGCCGGTAATACGCGTCGTAGTAGCCCGACGACAGCACGTACGTCCCGACCAGGATGCGCCGGCGCACCTCGGGTCCGAACCCCTGCCCCCGAGTGGTGCGGTACAGCGTCCGCACGTCGAGCGCGCCGTCGTAGCGCGGTCCGTAGCGCGCGCCGTCGTAGCGCGCCAGGTTCGACGACGCCTCGGCCGGGGCGATGATGTAGTACGTCGGCACGGCGTACTGCGTATGCGGCAACGACACCTCGCGCACGGCGGCCCCCAGCTCCTTCAGCACCCGGATCGCCCGGTCGCAGGCGCGCCGCACGGCGGAATCCAAGTCCGGTGGGAAGTACTCCTTCGGGATCCCGATTACGAACCCTTGCAGCGACTCGGGAACGGTGGGGAGGCGCAACGGGTCGCGTGCCTCGCAGGTCGAGTCCCGGGGGTCCCGCCCGCTGATCACCGACAGCACGCGGGCGGCGTCGTGGACACTCCGCCCGAACACGCCGATCTGATCGAGCGAGGAGCCGAAGGCCACGAGCCCGTAGCGGGACACCCGGCCGTACGTCGGCTTGATGCCCACGATACCGCAGAACGACGCGGGCTGGCGCACCGAGCCGCCGGTCTCCGACCCCAGTCCCGCGGGCACGGCGCCCGCGGCCACGAGCGCCGCCGAGCCGCCCGACGAGCCGCCCGGCACGCGTGTCTTGTCGAAGGGGTGGAGCGCCCGGCCGTACGCCGAGTGCTCGGTGGAGGATCCCATCCCGAACTCGTCGCAGTTCGTCTTGCCGGCCACCAGCGCGCCCGCGGCCTTGAGCTTCGCCACCGCCGTCGCCTCGTACGGCGAGCGGTAGCCCGCGAGGATCTTCGACCCGCAGGTGGTGGTGAACTCGAGGGTGCAGATATTGTCCTTGACCGCGACCGGCATCCCGTACAGCACACCGGACGGATGCGCGGCCTGGGCCTGCTTCTGGAGGGATTGCCGCAGCTCCTTCGGCGGCGTGAGACAGGCGTTGAGGCGCTTGGCCTTGACGATCCGGTCGGCCGCCGCCTTGGCGTTCGCGAGCGCCTCGCCGGGATCGCTCATCCCTCTTCCTCGAATTGACCCAACTTCGGCACCAGAAAAAATCCACCCCGGAATGCCGGCGCCAGCTTGTCGGGTCCAAACGCCAGCGGCCACGGCTTGACCTCGTCGGGGCGGAACCGCACCGCATCGGGGCCCGGCACGAACGGCTTGGCGCTCTCGCTTGCCGGCACGGCGCCGATCTGGGCCACGAACTCGAGGATCCGCGACATCTGCTCGGTGAGGACCGGAAGCGTCGTCTCGTCCACGTCGAGCTCCGCCAGCTGCGCGATCTTCAACACTTCCTCGTGCGTGACGCTCATGCGCTCTCCCACTCGCGCTCAAGGCCCGCATAGGCCACGAGCAGCTGCTTGGCTCCGATCGCTTGGTCGTCGAATTCCACCATGACTTTCAAATCGCGGCCCGAGCCGGAGACGGCGCGGACGACGCCGCTGCCGAACTTCCGGTGGCGCACCCGTTCGCCGGCGACGTAGCGGGGCGCGTCCTGCGGCGCGTCCTCGATCCAGTCCACCTCGACGGGCGCGTGGGCCCCACGGCGCGTGCTGCCTCCGGACGAGCGCAGCGCACGGTCCCACAGCGGCGTCGTGCTCCGCTCTTCCACGACCGCCGGTGGCAACGCTTCGAGGAAGCGCGACGATTCCGACAGTTCGAGCCGCCCGTTCCGGTACCGCGTGCGCGCCCATGAGAGATACAGTTTTTCGCGCGCACGCGTGAGCCCCACGTAGCACAGCCGACGCTCCTCCTCGAGCCCCCCCGGCTCCCCCGCCGCCCGCGCCAAGGGGAACAGCCCGTCCTCGAGACCCGCGAGCGTCACCACAGGCCACTCGAGTCCCTTAGCCATGTGGACCGTCATGAGGGTCACACCCGTCGGATCGCCGGTCCCCTGATCGGCGGACGTCACGAGGGCGGCCTGAGTGAGATAGCGCTCGATCAGCGACGCCCCCTCCCTGCTACGCCCTTCCCCGGCCTCATCCCCAGCCTCATCCCCCTCGTCGGCCGCCGTCTCCGCCCACGCCGCCGCCCCGGCGATGAGCTCCTGCACGTTCTCGAGCCGCTCGATCCCCTCCGGTCCTTCGTCGGCGAGGTACTGCCCGTACCCCACGGCCGCGATCAACCGTTCGAGCACCGTGGCGGGGTCGGCGTCCCCGTAGCGCGCCCGGAGGTCGTCGATCAGCCGGGCGAGCGCCAGGAACGCCTCCCGCACATTGGGCCGGAGGTCCGCGACGCGGTCGGCCGCACGCGCCGTTTCGAGCAGCGGCTTCCCCCACTGGGCGGCCATGCGCAGCAGTTGAGAGAGCGAGGCGTCACCGATCCCGCGCCGCGGCACGTTGACCACCCGCACGAACGCCTCGTCGTCCGCAGCGTTCGCGATCAAACGCAGGTAGGCGAGGACGTCCTTCACCTCGCGCCGCTCGTAGAAGCTCACCGCCCCAACCAGCCGGTAGGGAATCCCCCGGAACCGGAACGCCTCCTCCAGCGGGCGGGACTGCGCGTTGGTGCGGTACAGGATGGCCATGCCTTCGTATGGGACGTCCGCCTCGGCCGCGCGCCGTGACAGCTCCCCTGCGAGCCACTCCGCCTCGTCGCGTTCGTCCGCCGCCGTCAGCAGCGTGACGGGCTCCCCGCCTGGTGTCGCGGTGAACAGCGTCTTGCCGAGCCGGCGCGCGTTTTCGGCAATCACTCCGTTGGCGGCGTCGAGGATCACCTGCGTGGAGCGGTAGTTCTGCTCGAGCTTGATCAGGGTCGCGTCCGGGAAGTCCTGTTGGAACGACAGCATGTGACGCACGTCGGCCCCGCGCCAGCCGTAGATCGCCTGGTCGTCGTCACCCACCACGCAGAGGTTCGTATGCCGGGCGGCGAGCAGCTTCACCAGGCGATACTGCGCCGCGTTCGTGTCCTGAAACTCGTCCACCAGCACGTGCTCGAACCGCTGCTGCCAGTAGGCGAGTCGCTCCGGGTGCTCCCGGAACAGGGCGAGCGGGTGGAGGAGCAGGTCGTCGAAGTCCATGGCGTTCGCCTGCCGGAGCGCCGGTCCGAGCACCGCGTAGATCTGGGCGGCGACGCGCTCGAGGGGGCTTTCGGCCTGGGCGCCGAGCTCCTCGGCGAGCAGCATGCGGTTCTTGGCGCTCGAGATCACGGCGTGGATCGCGCGCGGGGGGTTCGCCTTGGGCGATAGCCCCTGCTGCTCCAGCAGGCGCTTGATGAAAGATTCGGAGTCGTCCTGGTCGTAGATGGTGAAGTTCGGCCCGAACTCGAGGTGCGCCGCTTCGCGCCGCAGCAGCCGGGCCGAGAGCGAATGGAAGGTGCCGATCCACAGCCCCTTCGGATCCGCGCCAAGCAGGGCCGCCACGCGGGAGCGCATCTCGCCGGCCGCTCTGTTCGTGAAGGTCACGGCGAAGATCTTCTGCGGGGCGACGCCCCGCTCCTGGATCAGGTAGGCGATCCGCGCGGTGAGGACGCGCGTCTTGCCGGAGCCCGCGCCCGCCAGCACGAGCAGCGGGCCGCCCGCGTGTCGCACGGCGGCGTCTTGCGCGGGGTTGAGCGGGAGGCTCATACGGGTCCCGGCCCCCGGGTCCCGGGCCCCGGGGAGGGCGCCAACGGGAACTCCAATACAAACACGGTGCCGGGCCCATCGGGCGCCGGATGGTAGGACAGGCGCCCGCCGTGCTGCTGCTCGACGATGCGGCGCGCGAGCGCGAGCCCGATCCCCCAGCCGCCGGCCTTGGTGGACGCGCCCGGCTCGAACAGGCGGCCGCGGATCTCCGGGGACAGCCCGGGACCATCGTCGTACACGCTCATGCGGGCGGCAGCCCCGAGCGCGTCCACGGTAACGGCGATGCGTCCACCGCGTCCCGAGAGCGCATCGATGGCATTCTTGATCACCGCCTCGAGGGCCCACTCGACCAGCACGGGGTCGCCGAGCGCCGTGGGCCCGGGGCCGGTCGCGACGAGCGTGAGCGTCACCGGGCTCGCGAGCGTCGGCATGCGGGGGCGAAAGTAGCTCACCACCCGCTCCGCGAGCGCGCCGAGGCCGACGGGCTCACGGCGCGCGGGCCGGCCGATCCGCTCGAACCGCTTGGCGACCCGCTCGAGGCGCTCCGCATCGGCCTCAAGATGATCGGCCAGCTCGCCGACCGGTGTACCCGGGTTTTCCCGCAGGTAGGCAATCCATCCCGTGAGGCTCATCAAGGGGGTGCCGAGCTGGTGGGCTGACTCGCGGGCCATCGCCACCCAGAGCCGGTCCCGCGCCGCCGCGACCTGCGAGCGGTACGCCCACACCGCCAGGAGGGCGAGGCAGAAGAAGACGGCGCCTTCCAGCACGGCGAGGACGGTGAACCGGCGGGCGGCCGGGAGCGGACCGTAGTGAATCGTGCCGACGCCCGGCTGGACGATCGGGGTGTTCACGGCGTCGAGCTGGGTGATCCAGCGGCGCTGCGTGACGCTGTCGGCGTTCGGCGCCAGCGGCGCGTTCGCCATCGCGCTGATGCGGCCGGCAGTGTCGGTCACCGCGATGGGAATGCCGAGCCCGCGTACCTGGGCCGCGAGATCGAGCAGCGCGTCCGTCGCGGCGTCGGGCCGCGGGTCGTTGAGGCCGGCGAACACGCGCCCCAACAGCCGGCTCGTGTCGCGGGCGTCGTCCCGCAGGTGACGGGCCACGACCCACGCGTAGCCGACGGTGATTCCCCCCAGGAACAGCGCCAAGGCAAGCACGGCGCGCGGCCCCTTCCCCGCCCACCGCACCGCGCGTCCAGCGTTACCCGCCACCGGCCGGAGCCAAGCGGTCGGTCCCCGCGTACGGAACGAGCGCCGGGGGCAGGACGACGGAGCCGTCTGGCTGCCGGTGCGTCTCGAGCAGCGCGGCGATGGTCCGCGGCAGTGCCACACCGGAGGCGTTCAGGGTGTGGACAAACTCGACCTTTCCGCCGGGCTGCGGCCGGCAGCGGATGTTGGCGCGGCGCGCCTGGAAATCGGTGAACGTGCTCGAACTCGAGCACTCGAGCCACGCGCCCACGCCCGGCGCCCACACCTCGAGATCGTACGTCTTCGCGCTGGCGAACCCCAGGTCTCCCGCCGCGAGCAACACCACGCGGTAGGGCAGCGCGAGCCGCCGCAGCACCTCCTCGGCGTGGCCGGTGAGCCGCTCGTGCTCCGCCGCCGACTCGGCCGCGCGGCTGAACCGCACGAGCTCCACCTTGTCGAACTGGTGCACGCGCAGCAGCCCGCGCGTGTCTTTTCCCGCAGCGCCGGCCTCACGGCGAAAGCACGGGGTGTACGCCACGTAGCCGCGCGGCAGCGTCGCGCCGTCCACGACTTCGTCGCGCAGCAGGTTCGTAACCGGCACTTCCGCCGTGGGGATGAGGAACAAGTCGTCCGGATCGGTGCGGTATGCGTCCGCTTCGAACTTGGGGAGCTGCCCCGTGCCCTGCATGATCTCGCGCCGTACGAGGAACGGCGGCTCGACCTCGACGTAGCCGTGCTCGCGCGCGTGCAGGTCGAGCATGAAGTTGATGAGCGCGCGCACGAGCCCGGCGCCATGCCCGACGAAGACAGGGAACCCCGACCCCGCCAGCTTGGCGCCGCGGACGAAATCCACCAGCCCGAGCTGCTCCGCGATCTCCCAGTGCGGCGGCCCGCTGGCCGGCACCGCCTCGCCCCACGCGCGCATCACCTTGTTGTGACGCGCATCGCCGTCCGGCACCTCGGGGAGCGGCGGGTTGGGGACGAACAGCGCCTTCGCGTCGAGCACGGACTCGATGTTACCCAGCTCGTGCTCGAGGGCGGTGATCCGCTGACCGTGCTGTCGGCGCTGCTCGACGACTTTCGGGGACAGCTTCCCGTGCTGCTTCACGAGCTGCGCGTCGGTCTTCGCGAACTCGTTGCGCTCCGCCTTCAGCTGGTCGAGCTGGCCCGTGAGCGCACGGCGGCGGATGTCGAGCGCTTCGAGCTCGTCGAGCAGCTTCGTGACGCTCGCATCGCCGCGGCGGGCGAGCGCGGACCGCACCTGGTCGGGCGAGGCGCGCAGCAGCTTGAGGTCGATCACGGATTACTGAGTCGGTATGCCCGGCGCGAGACCGTGATAGCCGCAGTTCTGGTCGACCAGAATCCGGAAGTCGATGCGCCGCGCGGTCGTGTCGATCGCGACCACCCGCAGCTTGGCGTACAGAAACACCGTGACGCCGAACAGGCAGTTGGTGGGGCGCGACCGCACGACCGCCACCGTCCCCGTGTCCACCACCAGCGGCTGGTCGAACACATACCCGCCGGTCGGCGCCACCGTGATCGCGTCGAAGGGCAGGCTCGCGCGCTGCAGCCCCGACGATTGACCGAGCCCGACGGCGCCGGGCGGGAGCAGCACCGGGCGTCGCAGCGAGTCGAAGTTGAAGGCGAAATCGAACGCCGACGCCTGGTCAGTGCGCACCAATGCATTCGCGGCAGCGCCGCCGAGCCGACTGTTGAGATCGTACGCGGACGGCGTCGAGATCGGCGTGCCGAACAGCGCGTACAACGACACCGTGTCGACCACATTGTCGATGACCGCTGCCGGCAGTCCCGTGGTATCGCTACACGCGGCAGCGAGCAGGGCGAGCCCGGCGACGGCAACGGTGGGCGCGACAAAACGGCAGCGGGGTGGCATGCGGTGCGGGGAAGATACTGGACGCCGTCCGAGTGGGTCAACCCGCGATCGCTGCTTGACTTCACTCGCACCCACTCCTAGGTTGGCCGCCGTATGGCGACGATCCGGGAAGTGGTCGAGGCGCTCAGCCGGGGTCCCGGCGTGGACGCCGTGGTGGTCGTCGGCCGCGACGGCTTGCCCATCCAATCTCACGCCCGCAACGGCGTCGACCCCGAGAACGTCGCCGCCCTGCTCCCTTCGGTGATCAACGGCATGACCCAGCTGGGCGAAGCGGCAGGGCGTGGGGAGTTCGGCACCGGCGTGCTCGAGTTCGGCGGCGGGCTCGCGGTGGTTTCCGTGCTCAACGCCGACGCTCTGCTCGTCGTGCTCGTGCAGCCGTCCACCAACGTGGGCGGGCTGCTGTACGATCTGCGCCGCCACCGCTCGGCCATCGCCGGCCTCCTCTGAGCGGAAGCCGGCGGCGTGGCAGCGACTCCGCGGCACCTCCTCGTCGTGGATGACGAGCCGCACATCGGGCTCCTCCTCCGGCCCCACCTCGAGCACGTCGGCTATCGGGTCAGCTTGGCCCGCACGCTGGCCCAGGCGCGTAGCGTGCTCGGGGATTCCCGGCTGCCGGTGGACGCCCTGCTCCTCGATCTCCACCTCCCGGACGGCTCCGGCTTGGACCTGCTGCGCGACCTGCGGCGCGCCACGACCACGCGAACCCTCCCGGTCATCGTACTGACCGCCGAGGGCGAGGAGCGCATCCTGGACGAGGCGCAGGGGCTCGGCTCCGCGCTCCTGACCAAACCCTTCAGCCCCACCAAGCTCATCGCGCGCATCGCGGCGCTGCTGGGCGACTCCCCCCCCCATCCCCCGCCACAACCGCTGGGCGAGTCGGCGTGAGCGCCTGGGCCGCGATCCTCGCGGGCGGGTCGGGTACACGCTTCTGGCCCCTATCGACGCCGCAGCGCCCGAAGCAGCTCCTACCGCTGGCCGGCGATCGGCCGCTGCTGGTCCAGGCGGTCGAGCGCCTGGAAGGGCTCGTGCCCGCCGAGCGGGTACTGATTCTCACGGGGCCCTTCCTCGTGGACCAGGTCGCCGCCGCCGTACCGCAGATCCCGCGGCCCCAGATCCTCGCCGAGCCGCGGGCGGCGTCTACCGCTCCAGCGCTGGCGTGGGCGGCGCAGTGGATCTCGCAACGCGACCCTGGAGCACAAATGCTGTCGCTGCACGCCGACTGGGCGGTCGGCGATGACCGCGCGTTCCGCTCCGCCGCCCGCAACGCCCTCGGCGTGGCGCACGAGTACGACGCGCTCGTCACGGTAGGCGTCACGCCGACCCGCAACGACACCGGTTACGGCTACATCGTCCCCGGCAAGCCGCTGGGCAGCGCCCGCGCCGTGCGGCGCTTCGTAGAGAAGCCGAGCGCGGCGCGCGCGGCGCTGCTGCGGCGGCGCGGCGCGCTCTGGAACACGGGCCTGTTCGCGTGGGGCGTGGCGCGCTTCCTGGGAGAAGCGGGCGCGTATGCGCGCGAGCTCAAGGCCGGGTGGCCCAAGCTGTCGGCGGGGGACATCGCCGGCTTCTTCGGCGCCGTGCAGCCCGTAGCCGTGGACGTCGCGGTGCTCGAGCGCACCAAACGGCTGGCGGTCGTCGCCGGCACGTTTCGCTGGGACGACATCGGGTCGTGGGACTCGTTGCTCCGCATCCGCCGACCCGACGCCCGTGGCAACGTCGTCGTGGGCAACGTGATGCTGGGGGACGACGTACGGCGCTCGGTGATCTGGTCCGAGAACGAGCACCTCGCCGTCCTGGGCGTCGAGGACATGGTCGTGGTGCGCGCGAACGGACACACGCTCGTGATGCCAACCGGCCGCGCGGAGCGGCTCAAAGAGCTCGTGCAGCGCCTGTGAACCACGCCCTGTACCTGCTCGATCCGGACCCGTCGCCTGCGTGGGCGCCGTTCGCCGGGGCCAGACCGATTGCGGAGCTGCGCGCCGGCGCGCACCTGATCCGGGAGCGGTGGGAAGCGTTCGCGGGCACGGAGACGACGACGATCTTCGCCCTCCCCCATCTGGCCGGGTTCGTCGAGCCCGGCGTCCCGGCGGTGGGCGCGCGGCGCCCGGTGGCGGGGCCGGCCCTCATCGGGTCGTCGACGTTCGTGCCGCGCGGTCTGGCGCCGCCGCTGCCGCCGGCCGCGTTCCGCCTCAGCTGCAGCGGCGTCACCGTGGGCTGGGGCGTCGGGCCCGGAGCGACGTGGGACGGGCCGCAGGCGAACGCGGCGAGTGTCGAGGTGCCGGGCGTCGTGCTGCACGGGGCGTACGATCTCGTCCGAGTGCTCGAGCCGTTGCTCGCCGAAGACTTGGGCGCGTGGCTCGGCGAGAGCGACCCGATCCCGGCGGGCAGCATCGTGCTGGGGGACCCTGCCTGGATCAGCCTCCACGACACCGCCGTAGAACCGGGCGTCGTCTTCGACGTTCGGCAGGGGCCGGTCGTGCTGGAGAGCGGAGTCGAGGTGCGCTCGGGCACGCGACTCGAGGGGCCGCTGTGGACGGGCGCGAACACCCATCTGCTGGGCGGCCCGATCCGGGCGTCGGCCATCGGCCCGCACTGCAAGGTGCGCGGGGAGCTCGCGTCTTGTCTCTTCCTCGGTTATGCCAACAAGGCGCACGACGGCTTCGTCGGAAACTGCGTGATTGGTCGCTGGGTGAACCTCGGCGCGGGCACGATCACCTCAAACCTGAAGAACACCTACGGCTCGGTGCGTCTCGATGTCGCCGGGGCGGCGATCGAGACCGGCCTGACGAACCTCGGCAGCCTGATCGGCGACCACGCCAAGACGGCGATCGGCACACTGCTCGGCACCGGCACCGTGATCGGCGTCGGCGCCAACGTGTTCGGCGCGGTGCGCCCGCCCAAATACGTGCCGCCGCTCGCGTGGGGAGTGAGCGAGGCGACCGCTGAGGCCGGTGTGCGGCTCACGAAAGAAGGCTTTCTCAAGATCGCCGAGCGCGTGCTGCCCCGCCGGGACGTCGCCGTGGACGACGCGATCCGGGCCATGCTCGGGCGCATCTACGACTGGGCCGCACGCTGAAAAGTCGCTCGCCCGGTTGCCCCGTCAGCCCGAGCCGCGCACATTGTTCAGTCCGTCCCACTTCCGAGCCGCATGGCCCGCACCGATCAGTATCGCAGAGTCGGGAAATTCGAGCTGCACGAGCTCATCGGAGAAGGCGCGATGGGTGCCGTGTGGAAGGCGTACGACTCGGTCATCCGCCGCTACGTCGCGCTCAAGATCCTGAGCAGCGCCATCGGCCGTACCCAGGACGCGCGCGCTCGGTTCCTGCGGGAAGCCCGCGCGGCGGGCGCCCTGCAGCACCGTAACATCGTCACGATCTACGACCTCGGCGAAGCCGATGGCCAGCTGTTCATCGCGATGGAGCTGGTGGACGGACGCGACCTGAGTCACCTGATCGCGCAGCAGGAGGCGCTCACCCTCGAGCGCAAGCTCGACATCGCCATCGAGGTGCTGCAGGGTCTCTCCTACGCCCACGGACGCGGCGTGATCCACCGCGACATCAAGCCGTCCAACGTGCGGATCGCGTCGGACGGGTCGGTGAAGATCATGGATTTCGGCATCGCGCGGCTGCAGTCGGCCGACGTCACCGGCTCGGGCGCCATCGTCGGGACGCCGACGTACATGGCGCCCGAGCAGATCACGAACGGGCCCATCACTCCCGCCACCGACCTGTTCGCCATGGGCTGCCTGCTGTACGAGCTGCTCTCCTACCGTAAACCGTTCGAGGGCGAGACGGTGCACGGCGTGCTGTACCAGGTGCTCACCACCGACCCCAAGCCGCTGCGCACCCTGATGGCGTCGATCCCGACGTCGCTCGAGCGCGTCGTGGCGAAGGCCCAGAACAAGGTGCCCGAGGATCGGTACGAGACCGCGCGCCACATGCAATCCGCCCTGTCCAGCATCCGGGCGGCGCTGTCCGGCGCTTCCGAGACCACGGCGCTGCTGGCCCCGCGCTGGACGCCGATCCCGGCCGCGGCGTTGCGGCTGGTGACTCACGCGCCGCTCAAGTGGCGGGCGGCGGTGCTGACGGCGCTGATGGTGACCGCCCTGGTGCTGCTGTACGTGTCGCGCTCGCCGTCGCCCGTCGCGGCGCCGCTGGGGACCGATGCCACGGCCACCGTCGACCAGCTGCTCGCCTATCCGCTGCCGACGGGGCTCAACCCGGCCCTCACCGCGCAACGTGATTCAGCACTGGCCGCCCGCGACCGGGCGCACCGCGCCGGCGCGATGAAGAACAACGTGCCGTCGCTGCTGCTCGCCGAGACGGTGCTCCAGAACGCCGAGCGCGCCGTGCGGGCGGGCGACCAGGCGCACGCGGGGAGCGGCTACTTGAGCGCGGTCACGCAATACCAGAAGGCTCAGCACGAAGCGGACGGGCTCCGGCGGGAGGCGCAGCACGCGATCGCCCGGGCGACGCCGGTGGTGCACGCCTTGGCGACCCGCCCGGAGGCAGGGCGCGCGGGCACGTCGCTGGCGCGCGCCGAATCGCTGTTTATGGCGATGGACTTCACGCTGGCGAAGCTGGCCGCGCTCGACGCCGAGCAGGTCGGCGTGGCGGCGGGCGTGGCGCCGCCGAGCCCCCAGCCCCCTGACCCGCGGGCGGCGATCCCGGTGCTGCTCCAGGACCTCGAGCGCGCCGTGTCGAGCGAGCGCGTGGGCAACCTGCAGGTGCTGATGCCCGGCATGGTCGACCGGGACGTCGCGGGCTGGGTGCAGTTCTTCCAGCGCTACACCCGCCTCACGGCGCGCTATGCGATCGAGGGGATTACGGTGCGCGGGGACGAGGCGCACGCCACCGTACGGACCCTGTATACGTATGTGCCGGCGGGCGGCGGCGCCCAGAGCGAGACCCGCCGGCGCCAGGCGATCCGCTTCACCAAGACGCCCGACGGCTGGCGCGTCGCGGACATCCGCGACCTGCGCTAGCCGGTCACTCCCAGGCGCGCTCGGTTGCGGGCGGCGGGGGCGGGATGGCGACCGAGTCGGCCCGCGCCTTCGACGGCCCGACCCGCCGCAGCGTCACCGGCTTCTCGAGGTCTCCCCCCGCGAGCGTGAGCCGGTCGGCGCCGAGCTTCATGCCGTAGACTTGCCAGACACCGTCGCCCAGCGTGATCCACAGGCTGTCCCCGACGACACGCCACCGTGCCACCTGGTCGCCGAACTGGGCGGAGCTGTCGCTCCGGACCATGATGTTACGGATCTCGTCCTCCGTCTTCGCCTGCCACGTGCCCTCGAGGCGGGGACGGCCCTGACCGCGCAAACCGAGGGGGAAGGCAAGCAGACCGACGATCAAAAACCGAAGAAGCGTCACGGAGAACCGTCCAGAAGAATCGTTGCAGGGAGTCGTAGTCAAAATACGTACCCCGGAAGCGACACGAGAGATCAGGTGTTGGCGCCAGCCCCCCCAGCCCCTCCAGCCCCCCCAGCCCCGCCGGCCGCCCCCGTCACCAGCACCGGAGCCTGCGCGTCGCGCATCACGGCGATCTGCGGCTCCCACTTGCGCATCATCTGTACGAACGTGGTCACAATCTCCGGATCGAACTCCATCCCGCCGCGTCCCTCCAGATAGCCGAGGGTGCGCTCCTGGGACCAGGCCTCGCGGTACGGCCGGTTGGTGCGCAGCGCGTCGTACACGTCGCACACGTGCACCAGCTTGCTGGCGTAGTGGCAGTCGCGGCGGAAGGTGAGCGTGGGATAGCCGTCGCCGTTGAGCATGATGTGATGCTCATACGCCACCACGGCCGGGAGATCGAGCTGCTCCTCGGAGTCCAGGATGATGCGCGCGCCTTCCGCGGGGTGCTGGTTCATGAGGGCCCGCTCCTCGTCGGTGAACTTGCCCGGCTTGGTCAAGACCTCGATCGGAATACGCACCTTGCCGATGTCGTGCAGCAGCCCCGCGATACCGAAGCCGCGTACGTCGCGCGCGCCGAGTCCCAGGTACTCGGCGAGCGCCATGGCGAGCACCGCCACGTTCATCGAATGCGTGGTGGTATACTGGTCGAACTCCTTCAACTGGAGCAGCGGGATCACGATCTGGCGGCCGCCGCGCATGGCGAGGGCGAGCGAGCGCACCACCGCCTCCGCTTCTGTCAGAGGCAGCACGCCGCGCGTCTTCACCTCTTCCTGAAACCACCGCACCGCGTCCGCTTCCTCACCCAGGGAATAGTTGATCGTCGCCGTCCGGACCGTCGCCTGCTCGACTTCCCCCCGGACGCCCACCGCCCCGTACTTGATGCTCGAGTGGCGCATCTGCCGCGCTTCCGACGTGTCGATGGCGGACAGCGTGAGGCGCGCCAGCACCTCGTCCAAGAATCCGGCGAACTCCTCGCGGCCCACCTGGTCCTCGAACTCGAGTCGCTCGATACCCGCCTGCGCCAGACGGCGCGACCAGTCCCAGGCCTTCAGGTCCCGCAGCGGTAGGCGCCCGTACACGATCTCGTCCCCGAGGAACGTGAACAGCGGATGCGGGGTGTCCGCCTGCAGGTCCTGCAGCTCGCGGTACGCCGTATCGACCGCCCGCTCCCGGGCGGGATGGCCCGCCGTGTAGAGGGTCATCGTGGCCAGCGCCTGCGCGAACGCCGTGAGGAAGGCGGCGGGATCGCTCACCGCAGTGCTCTCGCGGTGCGCGCGGCGGCGCGCATCTCCGGATCGTTCGAGGCGGCGGCATGGGCCAACCGCGTGGCGGCCCGCGGGTCCCTGCGCCAGCCGGTCGCGAGCGCCGAGAGCGCGACCACCACCTCCGGCGACTTGGGCGGGAGCCGCTCGCGCCCGAACAGCGTCCGGCCGGCGGACGTGAGCCGCAGCAGCGCCTCGAGCGCCGCCGGCGCGCTCGTGCCGCCCAGCGCCCGGATCGCGAGCACCCGCAGATCCGACGCCAGCGTCCGATCCGTGGCGTGGCTCACCAGCAGGGGCACCACGGCCTCCGGGCACTCCTGCAGCGCCACCAACAGCCCGAGCGCCAGCCGCATGATGCGCGGCTCGCGGTCCTTGAGCGCCGTGACCAGCGCCGCGTCGCGCTCAGCGGGCAGCTTGAGCTGCAGCTTCACGGCCTGCCAGCGCACGCGCGCATCGTCATGCCGCGTGTACCGCGCCGGCGAGAACCCTGGGGGCATCGCCGGGAGCTCGTCCAGCAGAGCGAGCATGTTCCGCGTGACGTACCAGCGCGGGTCCTCCAGCCGCGCCACGACGACCGACCCGATCCCGGCCCCCATATGCGCGAGCTGGGCTAGTAGACCACGACGCGTGCCGCGTGACTCCGCTGCCGCCAGCGCGTCGAGCAACGGAGCCGCCGCGGCCGACCCGACGCGCGGCACCAGTCGGTCGAGGACCTTGAAGTCCACCGGCTCCGTCGCCACGACCCGCCCGACCACCTCCGCCGTGGCGATCCGTGCCCACACCCGGGCGGCCGCGGCACTGGTCCACGGCAGCTGAGCCAGGGCGTCGAGCAGCTGCGGGAGCCGCCCCTCATGGACGACGCGGTCGACCGCCGGGAGCGTGCGCGGTCCCACCACGTCCACCTCCAGCGCCATCGCCACTACGCGGTCGGGCTCCGCGGGGTATCCGCCCTCGGGCGGGGCGACGAACAGGGGGGCGGCCCGCGCCATGCGCTCGAGCGCCGCGCTGTATGCGCCGGGGTTCGGGTCTGAAAGCGTCCACCCCCGGAGCAGCTCCTGAACCTGCTCGCGCAACGCGTGGTCGGCTCCCTCCCGGATCTCCGGGCTCCCCCCGTCCGCGTGCGCCGCGAGCTTCGAGAGCAGGCGGACGAGCGAATGAGATATCGTCCGTTGCGAGGTGTCGGCGGCGGCCTTGAGGATCTCGAGCACTGCGTCTACGGCCATCCCCGCCGCGGCGTCCAGCACGAACTTGCGCCGCTGGACGAAATCGCCGCCCATTTCGACCAGCCGCCGCAGCGTCTCGGGTTTAAGCGAGCGCACGAGATGGGACATGCGGCGCCGCAGCGCCATCGCCTCCGCGGTCCCCGCGGTCTTGAGCTCCTCGGCGATTTGCAGCAGATAGCCCACAATGACCTGGTCGTAGGCGGTGGCGCCGCGCTCGTGGGCGTCGATCGCCCGAGCGATCACCGCCGGCTCGGTCGGCATGGGCTGGTCGTCGTCGGGCTGCAGGGCCAGCGCCGCCCGCGCGAGGCCGACCCAGAGCTGCGCGGCCCGCGCCCCTTCCGAGGGCGCGCCCTCGCCGACCAGCTCGAGGCGCTCGTAGGTGAGGGAGTGCAGCTGGACGTGGGGCCAGGCGCGCAACCGCTCGGGGTCGCCGAGGCCCAGCGGCTGCCCGGCGCGCTCCGCGTCGACCGCCAGGGTCTTGAGGACGTCAGCCACTTCCGCCGGCTCGACACCCTTGCGGAACGTCAGGGCGCCCAGGTGGTGCCGATGCAGCCGCTCGGCGAGCTCGCCCAACACCGGATGCTTCGGGTCGGTGGCGATCCCCTCGATGACGAGCTGCCGGCGCGCGACACCCAACGACAGGGTCGAGCGGTTCTCGAGCAGCAGCGCCGACCGGCGCGTCACGCCCGCGGCCGCCGGCGCGAGCGATGGGTGGCCCTGGGGATACATGGCGTGCTTGTGGAGGGCGATGGATAGCTCGATCAGGAAATCCCCGAGGTCGCGCGACAGGGCGGCGCGCCCGGGACCATCCGCGGAAGGGGGCGATGCGGGCACAGCTAAAGATACACCTCGGGGACGCTGGCCACGCCGGTGAACGAGAACGCCCCGGGGATTGCACCCCGGGGCGCTCCGTTGCGTCCGTGCGTCAGTGCCTCTATCAGTACATCCCGCCCATGCCACCACCGCCGCCGGGCATCGGCGGCGCCTTTTCCTTCTCCTTCTTCTCCACGACCACGCACTCGGTGGTGAGGAGCAGGCTGGCGATGGATGCGGCGTTCTGCAGCGCGGTGCGCGTGACCTTGGTCGGGTCGATGACCCCCGCCACGACGAGATCCTCGAACGAGTCGGTCTGGGCGTTGTAGCCGAAGTTCTTGTCTTTCGACTCCTTCACCTTGCCGACGACGATTGAGGCCTCGGCGCCCGCGTTCTGCGCGATCATCCGCATCGGCTCTTCGAGCGAGCGGCGCACGATCTCGACGCCGATCTTCTCGTCGTCATCCGCCGTCTTCACCTTGTCCAGCGCTTTCTGGGCGAACAGCAGCGCCACACCGCCCCCCGGCACGATGCCCTCCTCGACCGCCGCGCGGGTGGCGTGCAACGCGTCCTCCACGCGGGCCTTCTTCTCCTTCATTTCGGTCTCGGTGGCCGCGCCCACGTTGATGACTGCGACACCGCCCGCGAGCTTCGCGAGCCGCTCCTGCAGCTTCTCCTTGTCGTAGTCCGACGTGGACTTGTCGATCGCCGCCTTGATCTCCTTGATGCGGCCCTGGATCGCCTCGCGCTTGCCCTTGCCGCCCACGATGGTCGTGTTGTCCTTGTCGACCACGATCCGCTTGGCTTGGCCGAGGTCGCCCAGCACGGCGTTCTCGAGCTTCAGGCCCATCTCTTCGGAGATGACCTGGGGCGCGCCGGTCAGCACCGCGATGTCGATCAGCATCTCCTTGCGGCGGTCACCGAAGCCCGGCGCCTTGACGCCACAGACTTTCAGCGTGCCACGGAGCTTGTTGACCACGAGCGTCGCCAGCGCCTCGCCCTCGACGTCCTCCGCGATAATGAGCAACGGCCGGCCGGCCTGCGCCACCTTCTCGAGGATCGGCAGCAGGTCCTTCATCGTGGAGACCTTCTTGTCGTGGATCAGAACGTAGGCGTCCTCCAGCACCGCCTCCATCTTCTCCGGATCGGTGATGAAGTAGGGCGAGAGATAGCCGCGGTCGAACTGCATCCCGTCCACGGTCTCGAGGGTGGTCTCGAGGCCCTTCGCCTCCTCGACCGTGATCACCCCGTCCTTCCCCACCTTTTCCATCGCCTCGGCGATCAGGTTGCCGATCTCCTTGTCGTTGTTCGCCGAGATGGCGCCGACTTGGGCGATCTCCTTCCGCCCCGCCGTGGGCACCGAGATTTTCTTCAGCTCCTCCACCACAGTCTCCACGGCGCGCTCGATCCCGCGCTTGAGCGACATCGGGTTCGAGCCGGCGGTCACGGACTTGAGACCTTCACGGAAGATCGCCTGGGCCAACACGGTCGCCGTGGTCGTGCCGTCGCCCGCCAGATCCGATGTCTTGGTCGCCACTTCCTTCACCATCTGGGCGCCCATGTTCTCGATCGGATCCTCGAGCTCGATCTCTTTGGCCACGGTGACGCCGTCCTTAGTCACCGTCGGGTTACCGAACTTCTTGTCGATGACGACGTTCCTACCCTTGGGGCCGAGCGTGACCTTCACCGCTTCGGCCAACTGGTCCACGCCCCGCTTCAGCCGGGCGCGGGCCTCGGTGTTGAACTCCAGTTGCTTCGCAGGCATTGCGTATTCCTCCTAGAACTCAGCCGAGCTTGGCGATGACGTCGGATTCCTTGATCAGGATGATCTCCTCACCTTCGAGCTCCACCTGGGTGCCGCTGTACTTCCCGTACACCACGCGATCGCCCACCTTGAGCTCGAGCGGGACCAGCTCCCCTTTCTCGCGCCGACCGGGACCTACGGCGAGTACTTCGCCCTGAATCGGCTTCTCCTTGGCCGTGTCCGGGATGTACAGCCCACCCTTCATCTGCTCCGTCTCCTCGATCGGCCGGATCGCCACCCGGTCGGCGAGCGGGAAGACCTTCAGCTTGGTCTTGCTCGTGGTCGCAGTAGCCATGGTGCTAGACCTCCGCTGTGCTCTGTAAGTGCTTGTTTCGTATTGCGATTAGCACTCTGGCGAAGTGAGTGCTAAGAGAACCGCCGGGGAATCTCTCCCCTCTGCCGTCGTAAGTCAAGTGGGGGGTCAGAGCGGGGGGCTGAGGGGAGGTCGCTGTGTGAGGGAATCGACGATCGCCCGCGCGCGGGCCTCGACCGTCGCTCCCAGCGAGTCCCGGGGGGCGGACACCGCTGCGACGATGGCTCCGGTGCGGGTGTCGGCGAGCCGGACATACAGCCACGTCGCCGCGCCGGGCTCGGGCTCCCGCTGAGTGAACGAGAGCAGATAGGCAGTGGCGCGACCGCCACCTCGCACCGCGGTGCGAACCGTATACCCGCGGCGCCTGAGCCCCCGGCCGACCTCTCGGCTCAGGGAATCTGGGCGACTGATGAGAATATCGTAGTTCTTGATGTACGCCGTGGGAGCGCGATAGCCGGTCGCGGGAGCGCAGGCCGTTCCGAAGGCGTTGCACGACGCTACGACGCTAAGTTGTACGAACATACGCCCCGTCCCGCGCATACTCACAGCGTAGCCTCGTAGCGTCGTGCAACGGTTCACGGAATGATCCGCCTCGCCCCCACCCAGCGGTCCAGCCAGTACGCCCCCTCTGGGTCCCGCACATCGAGTCGGGACAGCTTCACGCCCCGGTTCGAGCTGTGGATGAACTTCCACTCGCCGACGTACATCCCTACATGAGTCACACCCGAGCCGGGCTGAGCCGCGAACAGGAGGATGTCGCCCGGCCGCAGCGCGTCCACCACGGGCGCGACTTCCGCGCCGGCGCGCGCCTGGTCGCGGCTCATGCGCGGCAGGCGGATCCCGTGCTGGCCGTACGCATATTGGACCAGCCCCGAGCAGTCGAAGCCGTTGTCGGCGGTTCCCCCCCAAACGTACGGCGTACCGAGCGACTCGAGAGCGGTTTGCACCACGTCGACGGCGTTCCCCGTGATCGTCGTAGGTGGAGCGGCGGGAGGAAGCTCGGGCGGGGCTCCGGCGTCACCCCGCCCCCTGCCCCGCTCCCCCTTGCCCAATCCGATCGAGATCCCGAGCGCAGCGCTGACGCCCTTGCGCGCGGTGCTGCCGGGTCGCCAGAAGCCGCGTGGCCCGCGGTCCTCCAGTCGGTAGCGCAGCTCGCTCCCCGCGGCGAGCCATGCGAACGGGCGCCACTCCACTCCGCCGCCCACGCTCCATTGGGCGGCGAGCTTCTGACCGCTAGTATCGGTGGACAAGCCGAGGGCGACGCCGGCGAGGGCGTAGGGACCGAGGCTCGACCGCCCGCGCCACCCTTGGATCTCGTAGCCCACGCCGTAAAAGGCACGACGGTGACCCAGGGTGTCGTTCACGAGCACGGCGACCCCGAACCCCTGCGTGAAGGTCGTCCCCGCACCGAGACGGGCATTGGTCCGGAATTCGTAGGTGTCCGCGCGGTTGCCGTTGTACCACCGGCCGACGTGAAACTCCAAGCCGCGCCCTTGGGCAGTGAGCACCGCCGGCGCGAGCGGGAGCAACAGCAGTGCGGCGCGCTCAGTCCGCCGCAGCAACGGCGGCTTGCTCCTGCGACGGGCGCGGCGCCATGTGATGGGAGAGGAGGTGCGGCACCCGCCGCATGAACCGGACCCACAGCGCGAGCGCGCTGAACCCGAACAACGCCGCGCCGAGGCCCGCGACCGCCAGCATGGTGAGCGGCTGGGCGAAGCGGGTGCCCACGAGCGCGCCTACCCACAACCCGGCGTACGAGGCTCCCCACGCGAGCAGCGGCGTGACCAGCCAGCCCAGCACGATGAGCAGATGCGCGAGCCAACGGGGCACGGCGCCGTCCCCCCTTCCCCTCCGCTCTGCCCTACCGCTTGCGGACGAGCGCGACGACGGCGCGCACCGCCAGCGTTAGCGCGAAGCCCGCGCCGGTCGCGACCGGCAGCGCCACGGGGAGCCCGGCGAGCCGCGCGACCGCCGCGAGCAGCACCGCACCGGCGACGGTCGGCGTGGCGGCGCGGACGAGCGCCGGGTCGCCGCGCGCCGCCCGATCCGCCATGACGATCGCTCCGGTCCAGGCGAGCGCGGTCCCGAGCATCCACCAGATCGGCAAGTACCACCACGTGCTGCCGCCGCCAACGGCGTCCCAGGTCCAGGGGTAGGCCTTGAACGGCCGCAGCAGCACGATGTCGAGCGCCATGAAGACGACCGTTCCCCACAGCCCGATCGCGGCGGCGCCCGCGATACCCTCGACGTGCCGCGCCTCGGTCAACCGGCCGGGGAGGAAGCTCACCGCGATCCCTGCTGCCAGGACGATCAGCGTCTCGAGCAGGCTCTGCGGCACGACCGCTGGCACCTGACGGGACACGGCGAGAAACGCCACCACGGCGACGGCCGTGAGGACACCGACCTGGGTGCCCCCCACCATGACGGTGCGAAAGTCCGAGCGGTCCGATGTCGCGGGTGTCGCCGTAGTCGACATGCGCCTGAAGGTCCTCGTGAGGAAGGTTGGGCTCGGGAAATCTATGCTCGGGGTCTCACCGGGCAAACACCGCGAGGACGGTAACGTCCGTCACCGCCCAAGCCGTCAGCGCCCGATACATGGCGCGTTGATGCTGGGCCGGGGCCCAGCCGGCGTGCCGCGCGTACCAGGGCGCGAGCACGCCGAGCCACACCGCCAGCGGCACGCTCAGCGCGCCGGCCCACGTCCCGGCGCCCAACACGACCGCGGCCCACAGAAACAACGCAAATGCCGCGAGCACACAGGCGATCGCGACGCCGAGACTGCGCCGCATGCCGAGGATCAACGCCAGGGTCCGATCGCCCCGCCGGCGATCTTCATCAAATTGATACAGCTGGGTGAGCGGATAGAGCCCCGCGAACAGGGGGCAGAAGCCGAGCAGCAGCAGGGCGTGACCGAGGTCGAGCGATCGCCCGGTCGCCGCCCACGTTGCAAAGGGGGTAAACGAGCCGAACCCCCACATGTTGATCAACCAGTCCACGCCGGCCACCGCTTTGAACCGGAACGGCGGCACCGAATACAGGACGGACATCGCGAAGCAGAGCGCGTACACGACGCGGAACGCGGGCGGCAGGGTGAACGCGAGCAGCTGGCCCCCCACGAGCAGCGCGCTGCTGAAGAGCAGCAGGTGCTTGGGAATGGGCGGCGGCGCGATCAGATAGCCGATATCGCCCTCGTCCTTGTCGAACACGCTGTTGATCGCGAGCGTGCCGCCGTTGAGGAAGATCACCCAGATGACGAGCGCCCAGAGCGCCGGCACCAGCCGCTCGCCCCGCGCCGCGCCCGGCATCCCTACGGCCAGCAGGTAGCCGAGCGCCGTATGCGCCGCCATGATCGGCCATTCGGCAGGGCGGAGGTGCAGCACGTAGGAGAACCCATCGCCCGGCAGCAGTCGGTAGCCCCAGCGGCGCCACGCCGTGCGCGGGCGGGGCGGGACGCTCGCAGCTACCACTGCAGCCCGAGCGCGGTGGCTGCGATGCGCAGGCCCGCCAGCGTGAGATCGGGGTGGACCGACTCGATGGCGCGCGCGAGCGGCGCGACGAGGCTCGCCAGTCCGCCGGTCGCGATGACCTGCGGCGTGTTGCCGTTGGGCCACTCGGCCTTGATGCGGCGGACGATGCCGTCAACGGCCTCCGCCGCCCCGAGCAGGACGCCCGCCCGGATGCAGTCCTCGGTACGCCGCCCTATCACGTGCTCGGGGGGCGTGAGCTCGGTGGCGGGGAGCTTCGCCGTATTGCGGATCAGCGCATCGGACGCCGTGCGGAGCCCGGGCATGATCACGCCCCCGATGAACCGGCCGTCCGCCGTGATGCAGTCGAACGTGGTAGCGGTGCCGAAGTCGACAACGATGGTGTCGCGGCGGAACAGCTGCGATGCGGCCAGCGTGTTGAGGATCCGGTCGGCCCCGACCGCGAGCGGCTCGTCGACGTCGAGCGTGATGGGCAGCGCCGAGCGACCGTCCACGATCACCGGACGAACGGTCGTGGCCAGCTCGACCGCCTCGCACACCCCTTGCGTCACCGGCGGCACGACGGACGCGACGACCGCCGCCCGGACTTCCTGGGTCGACCGCCCCCCCTGTAAGAGGTAGGAGGTGAAGGCCGCCGCCCACTCGTCCGGGGTGCGTGCCGGAGCCGTCGTCAGCCGCCAATGCGCCTCGAGGCTGTCGCCGCGGAACAGACCGAGCTTCGTTTCCGTGTTGTTGATATTGATGGCGAGGAGCATGCGCGGGCTAAGATAGACGGGAGGCCTCGCGCCCGCCACGCTGCCACACCAGCCAGCCGAGCGCGATCGCGAGCGCGGCCGTGCAGCCGAGCGCGAGGCCGGCCGCGAGCCCGGCGCGGCCCGTGGCGATCGGCGCGCCGCCCAGCGCTTTGAGCGGAGCGTTGTGGAGCCCGTGGTACAGCGCCGCGGCGCTGAGCGAGCCGGAGAGCGCGTACACGCATCCCGCGACGAACCCGCCCAGCGCCGTGCCGAGGAACGTCCCCCAGGGCGCGCCGCCGTAGCCGGGCTGCACGGCGTGCCACAGCCCGAACACGACCGCCATGAAGAGCAGCGCGCCCAGACCCGCGCCGTCCGGTCGCCCGACGAGCGCGCGTCGGAACGCGAGCTCTTCGGTTGCGAACGCCACGGCCGTGTCGGCGACGAGGAAGAACGCGAACGCGGCGGCGAAGCCGGACGGGGCGGCGGGCCGCAGCACCGCGAAGAGCAGCGCCTCCGGCAGCAGCGCCGCCACGGCCGCCGCAGCGTACCAGCGCCACAGCGCGCGCTGGCGTGTGGCCGCGATGGCGGCTCCCCAAGCGGCGACACCCGCTAGGAGCGCCACCGCGGCTGCGCGGTCGTCGCGCCACAGCTGGGCCAGGCGCGCATCGTTGCCGTCCCAGATCAGCGCGGCAGCGCAGGCGGCGCCCAGCGCGAAACCGCTTGCCACGTCCGGCACGAGCCGCCGGGAGCGCGCCGGTCCCCAGGAGAAGCCGAGCGGGAGGCGGGCGACGAGCAGCACCACCAGCGCGCACGCCCCGGCCGCGAGCGAGACGGCCGTGCCGCCGGCGAGGCGCTGCACCCCGGAGAGACGCGGCAGGCTCCAGGCGGTGACCACGAGGGACGCGGCGAGCGCGAGGCGCGCGCGCCGCGAGAGATCAGGCGAGCTCGACATGGCCCTCGCGCACGCCGATCGTCCCCGCCCCCAGATCCACGAGCAGCGCGCCGTCGGGCCGGAGCCCGCCGGCGCGGCCTACGGCCGGCTCGCGCAGCTGGCGGCCGCGCAGCCAGTCACGCCGCGCGAAGGCCGCGCATTCCCGCTCCGAGAGCGCCGGCTCGAGCGCGGCGCTGCGGACCAGCGCCGGCACCAGCCGGTCCAGCACGTCGATGCGCCGTACGTCCGGGAGACGCTCGTGCAGCGCCACAGCGCGACTCGCGACTGCCGCGGGCAGGGCATTGCGCACGTTGACGCCGACGCCGACGGCAAGCCATTGGAGCCGGTCCCCCTGCCAGCGGCCCTCGCACAGAACCCCGGCGATCTTACGGTCATCGAGCAGCACATCGTTGGGCCACTTGAGCCGCGCGACCGGGCCGCCGAGCAGCGCATCCACGGCGTCCGCGACCGCGAGACCCGCCCGGATGGCGACCGCCCCCCCCCCCCCCCCCCCCCCCCCCGCCACTCCTCCCCCTCTCTCTCCCGGAGCGACGTGCTCCGGGCGGAGCAGCAGGCCAAGCCACACGCCTCCGGGCGGCGAATGCCAGGTGCGTCCGTCGCGGCCGCGCCCGGCGCTCTGCTCCTCGGCGATCACCGTCGTTCCCGCGGGCGCCCCGAGCGCGCCGAGGTCGTGGATCGCGTCCAGCGTGGAGGTGAGCCGGTGGAACAGCCCGCACTGCGGCACGCCCCATCGCGCCGCGAGCTCCGCCGCAGGAACGCCATCCAGCGCTAGACGAGCCACAGGGCGTAGACGAGGGTGAACAACCCCACGGCCCAGCAGTAGGGGGCGAACGCGTACAACCGACCCTGGCGGAGCAGGGCCATGAGGAATCGGATCGACCAGACGCCCGACGCGAAGGCGACGACGCAGCTGACGGCCCAAGGGACGGCGCCGACCGCGGCGAGTTTGAGGATGGCCTCCCGTCCCTCGAGCAGGGCCGCACCGGCAATCACCGGGACGGCCATGAGGAAGCAGAACTCGGCCGCGCTCGCCGGGGCCAAGCCACTCCACAGCGCCGCCGCGATGGTCGCGCCCGAGCGGGAAATGGCGGGCAGGATCGCGAACGCCTGGGCGAAGCCGATGCCCGTCGCGGCGCTCAGCGACGGTAACGCACGATCTCCGCGCGGGCCGCGGGTCCACCACAGGATGAGCCCAGTGACGAGGAACTGGGCGGCGAGCCAGATCAACGAGTGGAACTGCTGTTCGATCTGGTGATGGAACAGCGTGCCGATCAAGCCCGCGGGGATCGTCGCCACGACGAGCAGCAGCGCGTAGCGCAAGCTCCCCGGGTCGCGGCGCAGCACGCCGCGCGCGATCGCCCACAGCCGCCCGCCGAACATCACCAGCACGGACCCGAGCGTGGCCACGTGCAGCGAGACCTCCACCGTCACATCGGTGAAATGCACGCCCGTGAGCGCCTCCACCAGCACGAGGTGGCCCGAGCTCGAGATGGGAAGGAACTCCGTGAGCCCCTGCACCAACCCGAGCACCACTCCTTGCCACAGCGTCATGCGACCCTTCCCGCGACCAGCGCCACGATGCCCAGGATCATCGCGCCTTTGAGCAACAAGCTGTTTCGCTCCATGTTTCCCGCGATGAGCCGGCTCGCGACGAGCAGCACGGCGAGCTGTGCGAACAGGGCGACGACATAATAGGCGCCGTGGTATCGGGCGGCGTAGGGCAGCACGAGGCTCGCCGGCACGAACGCCACGCCCAGCGCCGCGGCGACAAGCGCCGCACCGCGCGACCCGATCGTGACCGGCAACGTGCGGCGCGCGAGCAGCCGGTCTCCCGCCTCGTCGCCCAGGTCCTTGACGATTTCACGCACCAGGTGGAGCCACGCGGCGAGGGCCCACGGAACCACGCCCTGCGCCGGCCCTCCCACCGCGAGGGCGCCGTACCAGAGGGGCAGCCCGGCGACGAGCGCCACGGCGAGATTGCCCGCGAGCCCGCGGCGCTTCAAGACGGGGGAGTAGAGGAACATGATGGCGAGCGTGGCGAGCCCCACCAGGACCGCGGCGCCGCTCACCAGCGCCGCGGCCGCGAGACCGAACAGGGTCCCGCCGACGACGCACAGGTCGGCTGTCCCGCGGGACAAGCGACCCGCCGCTAGCGGCCGCTCAGCGGGGCCGCGGTTCACGCGGTCCGCCGCGGCGTCGCAGATGTCGTTCAAGGCATTGCCGGCCGCGCCGAATCCCACGCCCGCCGCCGCGGCGAACCCCAGCAGCTTGGGCGTCGTGAGCGTGCCCAGCGCGATCCACCCGCCGGCGAGCACGCCGGCCGCGGCGACGACGAGGTTGTGGGCGCGGACCAGCCGCAGGACGTCACGCACCCAGCACGTCCTGATACAGCCCCTCGTAGCGGGGCACGACCAGCTCGGCGGAGAATTCCAAGGCGCGTGCCGCGGCGGCCCGGCGCATGCGCTCGTGGGTCGCAGCGTCTTTGAGCAGCGCCACCGCGCGCTCCGTCATCTCGTCCACGGCGCCGACCGGCGCCAGGTATCCCGTCTCGCCTTCCACCACGACTTCGGGGAGGCCGCCTCCCCGGGTCGCGATGACGGGGACACCGCAGGCCATGGCCTCGAGCGCGGACAGCCCGAACGACTCGTTCTGGGAAGGCAGCAGGAACAGGTCGCCGCCCCGCAGCAGATCGGCGACCTGATCGACCTTCCCGAGAAAGCGTACGTCCGCGCGCAGCTTGAGACGGTCCACCTCTTGCTCCGCCAGGTCCCGGTCGGGCCCGTCGCCCGCCAGCACCAGGGTCGCCGGGAGGGTGCGCCGCACGCCTGCGAACACCTTGATCACGTCGCCGACCCGTTTCACTGGCCGGAAGTTGGAGACGTGGAGCAGTATCTTGTGGCCCGCCGGCGCCAGCGCCCGGCGGCACGAGCCGTCGGTCGGCGGATGGAAGTCCGCAACGGAGACGAAATTGGGAATCACCCGCACGTCGCACCCGGTGCAACCGAACGCCCGATACGTCTCCTCCTTGAGATACTCGGACACCGCGGTCACGCGGTCCGACTGCTCGATCGAGAACTTGGTGATCGTGAAGTACGACGGGTCCTGGCCGACGAGGGTGATGTCCGTGCCGTGCAGGGTCGTCACCACCTTGAGGTCGCGCTCCCCCTTCAGCATCTGCTTGGCGAGCCACGCCGTCGCCGCGTGCGGGATCGCATAGTGCACGTGCATCAGCTCGAGCCCCTCGCGCAAGGCGACTTCGTGCTGCTTCACCGCGAGCGCCAGGGCGTACGGGGACTGCTCGAACAACGGGTAGTCGGCGGGCACCACTTCGTGGAATGTGACGCGCTCGGCGAACCCGCCCCGCAGCCGGAACGGGCTCGCATACGAGATGATGTGCACCTCGTGGCCGCGCCGCCCGAGCTCCAGCCCCAGCTCGGTGGCGACGGCGCCGGAACCACCGTAGGTCGGATAACACGTGATGCCGATGCGCATGGGAGATTGTCAGACGTCAGACGTCAGACGTCCGACTGCACCGAACGCCACCGGGCTGCGATGGTCGCAGCCAGTGCCTCCGCGGACTCCGTCGCATCCAGTGTCCACACCTCATCTGTCTGACGTCTGACGTCTGATGTCTGACCACGCAGTTGATGCCGAAACCACGTCTCCTGCCGCTTCGCATAGCGGCGCGTCGCGGCCACGATGACGTCGCGCAGCTCGCGCTCGGGGAGCCGGCCCTCCAGCATCGCGACCACCTCGCGGTAGCCGATCCCGTCCAGTCCAGGCGCGTGCGGCGCCACGCCCGCGGCCAGCACGCCGCGCACCTCTTCGACGAGCCCCGCCGCCAGCATGCGATCGACCCGCTGGGCGATCCGTCGTTGCAGCGTGTCGCGCGGCAGGGTGAGATGAATGTACCACGCCCGCATCACGCCGGTCTCGCGCGCCTCGCGCTGCCACCACGAGAGGGAGCGACCCGTGAGGAGCGCCACCTCGATCGCGCGGGCGGCCCGCTGGCGGCCGCCGCCCGCGAAGCGCCGATCCAGCCGCGCCGCCCAGTGAGCCAGCCGGGCGGCGGCGAGCGTCCCCGCCCAGGCGCGCAGTCGGTCGCGGCGCGCGTGATCGAGCGGCGGCTCGCGGAACAGACCTTCCACCAGCGCGCGGATGTAGAAGCCGGTTCCGCCCACGACCGCGGGTTGCCGCCCCGCGGTCCGGACGCCGGCCAGCCAAACACTCGCGTCGCGGGCGAACCGCCCCGCGCTGTAGCGCTCCGCCGGCTCGATCAGATCGATTCCGAGGTGCGGCACGCGCGCGAGCTGCGCCAGGTCGGGCTTGGCGGTGCCGATGTCGAGCCCCCGGTACACTTGACGCGCGTCCGCGGAGATGACGACGACGGACTCGAGGTCGCCCCACGCGGCTGCGACCGCCGTTTTGCCGACGCCGGTGGGGCCGACCAGAACCGGCGTCAGGGGTCGCGCGTCCGCCGCATTCACAGGCTGAAGCCTGTGCTTGGCAACGCACTGTCCTTAAGGACAGTGATTCGCCGAGCCCACCCTTGAGGGTGGGAAAACGATGCCGGGCGGAGGTTAACTCCGCCCAAACCGTCGCTCCAGCTCTTCCCGCGGCAGCTGCACGATCGTCGGCCGCCCGTGCACGTCGTGCGCCGGAAGCGTCGCCGTCAACAGCCGGCCCACGAGCTCGCGCATTTCTTCCACGTCGAGCCGCTGTCCCGCCTTGATCGCCGCCCGACAGGCGAACGTGGCCGCAAAGCGCTCGAGCCGGTTCGCCCAGCCGCCGAATCGGCCGCCCGCGAGATCCGCTACCAGCTCTTGGAGGCAACGCGCGGCGTCGAAGCGCGGGTGCGGGTTGGGAGCCGTGTGCACCACCACGGTCCGCCCGGAAAACGGCTCGATCTCATATCCCACGCGCCGCAGCAACTCCCGGTGGGAGTCGATGGCATCGAGCTCGGGGGGCGCGAACTCGAGCGTGAGCGGCAGCAGCAGCCGCTGGGCCGGCGCGCCGTCGCCCGACAGTTGACGCATCACCGTTTCGTAGAGGACCCGCTCGTGGGCCGAGTGCTGGTCCACGATCGCGACGCCGGAATCCGTCTGGAAGAGGAGATAGGTGTCGAAGACTTGGAGCAGCGGTGTCAGGGGTCGGGTGTCAGGGGTCAGGAGCTCCGTCGGAAACAGCTCTCCCGGCGCCCCAGCCGGCGCGGCGGTGTCGACGCCGACCCATGATCCCCCGATCCCCGGTCCCTGGCCCCCGACCCCCAGCGGTGCAGCCGCGGCGAGCGGCCCGAGCGCCCGGCGCACCGCCTCCTCCACCACCTTTTCCACGAAGAACTTCTCGCGGAACCGCACCTCCAGCTTCGTCGGGTGAACGTTTACGTCCACCGCATCGCCCGGGAGATCGAGGAACAGGATCAGCGAGGGCCGGTCACCGGGCGCGATCGTCGACCGGTACCCGGCCTCCGCCGCTCGCAGGATGAACGGATCCCGGATCGGTCGGCCGCGCACGAAGACGTACCCCTTGCGGCCCGCCGGCCGCGCCTGCGCGGGCCGCTGCGCAAAGCCCCGCACCTCGAGCGGCCCCTCGCAGTGGGCGATGGGAAGCAACGTGTCCGCAACCCCGGAGCCCCACAAGGCGCGCAGCCGCTCGAGCGCGTCGGCCGCCGGGGGCACATCGATGACGGCACGGTCGTCGCTCGTGAGCGTGAACGCGACATCGGGACGCGTCAGGGCGAGGACGGTGAGCGTCTCGACGACCGCGCGGGTCTCGGTCGCCTGGGCGCGCAGGAACTTCCGGCGGGCGGGCGTATTGAAGAATAGGGCGCGCACGGTCACGGTGGTCCCGCGCTGCCGCACGGCGTCCTCCACCACCTCGCGCTTTCCCCCCACCACACCGATGCGCGTCCCGACGCGGCCGTCCGGCGACGTCTCGAGCTCGAAGCGCGCCACCGAAGCGATCGCCGGGAGCGCCTCTCCTCGGAAGCCGAACGTCGCCACACCGATCAAGTCCGAGGGATCGCGGATCTTGCTGGTGGCGTGGCGCGACAGCGCCAGTACCGCGTCCTCGCGGCCCATCCCCTCGCCGTCGTCGCTCACCCCGATGAGCGTCTTCCCCCCGTTCTCGATCGCCACGCGGATCGCCCGAGCGCCGCCGTCGAGTGCGTTCTCGACGAGCTCCTTCACGACGGAGGCCGGCCGCTCGACCACCTCGCCGGCGGCGATCTGGTCCGCGACCTGGGGCGCGAGGACCGCGATCCGCGCCGTCACAGCGGCACGACTTCCGACGCGAGCAGCCAACCGCGCACGCCGTCGGGACGCCCCACCTGGAGCCAGGCGCCCTGGCGCCGCTCGACATAGAGCGCCGCGCCGGCGTCGAGCGTGATGGCGGCGCTCGCACCGCCGTACGGAGCGACGCGCACCGCCGTCCCTGCGCTCGCGACGACCGCGACCGGACGGGCTCGGTGGCGCCACTCCCGCACGGCGAGCCCCGCGCACGCGGCCGTGAGCAGGCCGAGCACGATCACCCGGATCCCTCCCCCTCGTCGACGCCCCAGCAGCGCCAGCCAGAGCACCACCCATCCGGCCGCGGCCGCGAGGGCCCACTCGCTCGGGGTCGCGACGCCGACCGCGAGCAGTGACTCGCTCGCCGCGTCGGGCGGCGGCAGGAACTCCCGCGCCCGGCGCACGAGCGGCGCGCGCGGTGTCAGCCGGGCGGCCATCGCCCACGCCGCCGCCGCCTTGCCGTCCGCCCCGGCGCGATACAGCGTGGCCCCGAGGTTGTACCAGTGGGCCGCCACGGCCGGCCGGGCCGCGGCACGTGCCGCGAACGAATCGGCTGCGGCGCGCAGGGCTCCGACCTCGTACAATGCTTCGGCGCTCGGCCCCTGCGCCACGACAGTCCGGGGGCCGACCAGCGCTCCGAGGCACAGCGCCACGAGCAGGCGACGCCGACTGCCGGTGGGCTCCGCGCCCAAGACCTTGAGCACTTGGGCAAGCTCGGCCGCCAGCTCGGCCGCGTCGCCCAGCCCTCGGGGTCCGTAGCGCGCCGCGCGCAGCCGGTCGCGCAGCCGCATCACGTGATCGGCAACGGCGCTCTCGACTCCCGCGGCGCGCAGCGCACGGGCGAGGCCGTCGCCGTCGCGGGCGAGCGGATCCGGCACGTGGCTCGCCAGCAGCGTATGGAACGCATGCTCCAGGCGCCCCAGCCGCGAGAGGCGTGCCGCCCCCGGCTCCTCCGCGCCCGCCGCGCGCCGGGGCGCCATGCGGCGCCGCCAAAACCACGCGAGGAGCGGCGGCCCGACGAGCAGCGCTACCCACCCCCATGGCATAAGCCCGGCGGCGAGCGCGGTGCTCCAGGTCTCGCTCACCGAGCGATCGAGCGGCGGCAGCGGGCGCGCGGCGCGGGGCTCGGCTCCCTGCGCCACGGCGAGCGCGCGCGGTGGCGCGCGCGCGGTCGTGTAGTCGCCCGCTGCGAAGTCGTAATAGGCGTAGCGCATCTCCGGGAGCAGAAACGAACCGACCGAGTCCGGTACCACGAGGTAGTGGAACGTCTTGCTCCCCGCGATCCGGCCGCCGCGCGGCTCGACCCGCACTGTAGCCTCGCCCGGATACGCGCGGAACCCGGCGGGCCAGCGCATCACCGGCTCCGGCCACAGGGCCACATTGCCGAGCCCGGAGACGGTGGCGCTCACTTCCAGGGGCTCGCCGACGCGGCTTTCGGCCGGCTCGATGGCGAGCTCGAGCGTGAGCCCTTGCGCGACGACGCGCGGGCCGTCGGCGGTCCGGCTCGCCGGAAGCGGCAGCACGGTGACGACCACCGAGTCGCTCTTCAGGGAGTACCGCTCTTCGCGACTGAAGAAGGAGAAGCTCACGGGCACCGCGTAGTCCACCGTCGCGGGCGGAATCGTGACCCGTCCGGCGGCCAGCGGAAAGACCACCTGGTGAGCGACAAACAGGTCCATCCAGCCGCCGCGGACGAGCCGCGACGCGGCCGGCTCGCTGGGCGAGACCCCCGGATACGACCACACTCCTTCCGGAGTCTGGAGTGTGAGAATCGGCATCCGGCGCAAGCGCGTGCGCAGCTCGCGTGGGAACCACGCCGCCGCGACCACGTCGAGCTGCGCACCCGCGAGCGCGGTGTCCCCGGGGAGGATGACGGACAATGCGACGCGATCGCTTCGCGCCGGCGGCGGTGCGGCCGCGATCAGGCCGCGCGCCAGCGGGCTGAGCGCCGCCGTGATCCCGGCCGCCGCGCTGTCCACCGTCACCGCGATCGGCTCGGTGGCCACGGTCCGCGCACCTTGGCGGGCCCGCACCGGTCCGATCACCAGCGTCCCCGCCCGCTCGGCCCGCAACCGGAGCTCGCGAGTCGTCGTCCGTGTCTGCCCGAGCGCGCCGTCGACCGACACCTCGGTGACGTCGCGCGAGCCCACGATCGCGAACCCGGTGAGGGGCGGCAGGGTGAGGCTCACCGGCTCGGCCGTGCGCGTGCGGGCCCGGACCGTCAAGGTCAGCTGCTCGCCCGCCGCGAGCCGAATGCGGTCCACCCGCGCCTGCAGGTCCGGCGCGGGGCCTTGCAGGGCGATGAGCACCCAGAGGGCGCTCGTCACCAATCCTTCACTCCCGGCTCCGCGACGCGCCGCTGCCGGCCAGTGCGATCACGCCGCGTTTGCAGCTCCTGCTGGCCGATCGAGCGGAGGATTTGCTCGGCCTGGGCCTGGGTCAGTCCTCCGCTCTGCCCGCTCCCCCCCTGCGGAGTACCGCGCCCCTGCCCCCCACCACTCGACGGACCCCCACCGCCTCCACCCGTCGGGGGCGGCACGCTCCTGTTGCTGCTCCCACCGCCGCGGCGCCGCACCGCGAGCTCCAGGTTCCACTTCGCGGGCAGGTTGCGGGGATTGAGCAGCAGGGCCTCGCGATAGGCGCGCTCGGCTTCGGCGAGGTGGGCGTCGCGGTTCGTGCTGTCAGCATCGGCGACCCGCAGCGCCAACAGGCCGAGGTTGTACAGCGCCCGGAACCGGAGGTCGGGCTCGAGCGACGCGGCGGCGTGGGCCAGGGCCGCCTGCGCGGTCTCCAGGTCCTTGCCCGCCAGGGCGGCGGTGCCGGCGTTGTACCAGGCGGTGTCGTCCTGGCGGCGCCGGGTGAGCTCGGCGAGGTAGGCCGCCTGTGCGTGCGTCACGTCGCCGCGATCCCACGCTTTCTCCGCGGTGCTACGCGGCCGCGTCGAGTCTTGCGCCCGGGCGGGCGGCACCGCGCCGCACCACAACGCCAACGCGATCAGGGCGGCGGTGCGGCGTGTCGCCGCCTGCGTCACCAGCACCAACACGGCTAGCAGCAGCGGCACCCAGGCCCGAGGCCGGCCGCGCTCGGTGCGCGCTTCGCTGGCGCGGGCGCGCTTGTAGGCCGCCACGAGGTCACGCACCGCCCCCGCCTGGTCCGGCAGCTCGGCTGCGACGATCGTGCCCTGCGCGGCGTCCGCCACGGCACCGAGGATGTCGTCCCGGCGCGACGTTTGAATCACGGTGCCCGCGTCGTCCCGCTGCCAGGCCTGGAGCGCTCCCCGCTCGTCGCGGACCGGGATGCGGGTCGGGGTGCGCGCGCCCTCGGCCACGAGGATCAGATGGACCCCGAGCGCGTGGAGCTGCTCGGCTTGCGCCAGGATCGCCGGCAGCGTGTCGTGGGCTTCGCCATCGGTGAACACCACCAGGACCCGATCGGCGAGCTCGGAGCCGGCCCCGACCAGCTCGCCCCCCTGCCGCAGCGCCAGCGCCAGCCCGGTCCCGCCTTCGGAAGCGACGTCCGGGTCGAGGGCATCGAGGTAGAGCCCGAGCGCGGAGCCGTCGACCGACAGCGGCGACAGGATATAGCTCGAGCCCGCGAACACCACGAGCCCGAGGCGGTCGCCGCTCAAGTCCTGCACCAACCGCCGTGCCTCGCGCAGCGCCCGGCCCAGACGGTTCGGGGTCACGTCCTCGGCGAGCATCGAGCGGGAGATGTCGACCGCGAGGGCGAGCGACAGCCCGCGGGTCTCCGTCACGATGCTCGCTTCGCCCCAGCGGGGCCCCGCCAGAGCCACGACCCCCAGGAAGGCGGCGATCGAGAGCGCCGTCGGGCCGAGCCGGCCGGCCGCGAGCGCCGCCCGCACCGTCTCCTGCGACCACAGCGCGGCGCGGCGCACCCGCGCCCGGCGCGCCCACGCGGCCCCGAACCACACCGCGCCGCCCAGCAGCGGCGCCAACGCGAGCACGACGGGTGCGTCAAAGCTCATCAGGGCACGCGCACGGCGAGCGTAGCCGCCAGCACGATCTCGAGCCCCAGCGCCACCAGCCCGAGGGCGAGCGGCACGCGATAGGCTTCCTCGAACCGCCGGTACACCACCTGCTCGACGGTCGACTTCTCGAGCCGGTTGATCTCGTCGAACACGTGCCGCAACGACTGCGTGTCGGTGGCGCGGAAGTATCGGCCGCCGGTCATGCGCGCGATCTCCGTCATCAGCGGCTCATCGATCTCCACCGGCATCATCTGGTAGCGCAACCCCTCGAGTCCCTGGCCCGTCGGCACCGGCGCTTCGCCCCGCGTGCCCACGCCGATCGCGTAGATCCTGATCCCGAACGCGGCTGCGGCTTGCGCCGCGGTTCGCGGATCCACCGTGCCCCGGTTGTTCACGCCGTCGGTGAGCAGCACGATGACCCGGCTCTTGCCGGGCGCACGGCGCAAGCGGTTCGCCGCCGTCGCGATGCCGGTGCCGATCGCGGTGCCGTCCTCGATCATGCCGATGCGCAGGTCGCGCAGCGCCTGCTCGAGCACCGCGTAGTCCGTCGTGATGGGGACCTGGGTAAGCGCCTGCGCGGCGAACGCGACCAGCCCGATGCGGTCCGAGCGCCGCTCGCGCACGAACTCGATCGCGGTCTGCTTGGCGACGTCGATGCGGTTGGCCGGAGAGAAGTCCTCCGACAGCATGCTGCTCGAGAGATCGACGGCGAGCACGATCGAAATCCCTTCGCTCCGGGTCTCGGCGCGGGCCGAGCCGACCCGTGGCCCCGCCGCCGCGACGATCCACGCGCCGAGGCAGAGGCTGCGCAGCGTGACGGGGAGGCGCGCGATCCACAGGCGCTCACCCGCGCCCGCCGCCGGGCGCACGTCGCTCATGCGGGTGCCGCGCAGCCGGCCCAGCCGGCGTCCGCGCAGCCACCACCACAGCGGGAGCGCGGCGAGCCCCACGAGCAGCAGCGGGCGGGCGAAGCTCAGGGCGCGATCTCCCGCGCGAACCGGCGCGCCATCTGGGCCAGTGCGGCCACGTCCGTCCCGTGCGCGGAGGCGAACGCGACGCGGTCGAGCTGCTCGAGCAGCTCCCTCAGCTCACGCAGCGGTGCATGGGGCCGCGCGCGCTCAACCGCGGCGAGGCATTCGGCGGTGCTGAGCGCGGGCCCCGCTTCGGGAATCGCCCCGGCGACGGCCACCCGGAGCCGGAACGCGGCCCGCGCCGCCACGGCCTTCGGCTCGCCGGCGGCAAGCCAGCGGGCATCCGGGACCTCGGCGTCGAGTGCCACCCGCCGGGGCGGCGGCACCGCTTTCGGCGCCCGGCGGCGCCACGCGAGGCCGAGCGCGAGGCCGCCGCTCGCCAGCAACAACGCGGCGGCCGGCGGCAGCGCGCTGCGCCGCGCCAACCGCACCGGCGCAAGGGCGCCCCACGGCTGGGGGCCGCGGATGGTGTCGGGAATCACACTCCGCACGAAGAAGCTGGCCACCCCTCCCGCAACCGAGTCCGCGCGGCCATCGGGGCCAAGCCGCCAGACGGGGGGCAGCGTCAGCGCATGCGTCCCCGGCGCCCACGCGACAATCGGATAGCGCACCAACCAGCCCGCCGGCGCGCGCCGCACCGACGGATCGCCCAGCGCCTCCGCCCGCTCGGTGGCGTCGAGCTTGCCGGCGCGGACGCGCCAACCCGCGGGCACCGGGATCTGCCGCTCGAGCCAGACGGTATCACCGACGGTCGGACTCGCCGGCGTGGCGGTCCAGGGCCCCTGCCCCATGGCCAGACGCCAAGACAACGCCAGGACGGCAAGCACGGCGCACCGTGGCTTCATCGTTTCAGCCGCCGCGCCCGCTCGGCGAACGCGCGGCGCAACGGCACGCCGTATGGCACACTGGTCTGCAGCGCCACGCGGTCCACGCCCGCCTGGACCAGCTTCCGGGCCCGCTCCTGAAGCTGTCGCTCCGCGGCGACGCGCACGCGCGTGCGGGTCGGCCCGTGGCTCGTGTCGAGCAGCACCCGCTGGCCGGTCTCCGCGTCCTCCATGTCGACCCACCCCGCGTCCGGGAGCTCGCGTTCCCGCGGATCGTCGATCGTGATCGCGACGACGTCGTGGCGGGCGGCGAGTTGCGCGAGCGGGTCCTCCCAGCCTTCCGCCCGGAAATCGGAGAGGGCCACCACGATGGCGCGGTGGCGCAGCAGCTTCGCGGCGTAGCGTAACGCTTCGGCGAGATTCGTCCCGCTGCCGCGCGGGGTGAACGCGACCAGATCCCGGATCACGCGCAGCGCGTGGGGCCGTCCCTTCGCAGGGCGCACGACGAACTCGACCTTGTCGGCGAACATGAGCGCCCCCACCCGGTCGTTGTGACGCGCCGCGGCGAGCGCGAGCACCGCCGCTACCTCCACCGCGAGGCCCGCCTTGGTGTACGGACGCCCGAACTGACACGAGCCGGACTGGTCCACGATCAGCAGCAGCGTAATCTCGCGCTCTTCGTGGAACGTCTTTACGAAGGGGTGGCCCATGCGCGCCGACACGTTCCAATCGATTGAGCGGAAGTCGTCGCCTTGCTGGTAGGCGCGCACCTCGGCGAACTCGATGCCTTGGCCGCGGAACACCGACCGATATTCGCCGGTGAAGAGGGTGTTGACGAGGGTGCGAGTGCGGAGCTCGATCCCCTTGACCTGCCGCAGCACGTCTGGAGTGACGGCCCGCCGGCGTGCGCGGACCGGGGACGTCGCGCCACTCCGCCGCTCTTGTCCCTCGTAGGTCACGGCACGCCCACGGCCTCCAGGATCTTGGCGATCACCCGGTCGGCATCCATGTCCTCCGCTTCCGCCTCGAAGGTGAGCAGCACGCGGTGGCGCAGCACGTCGAGGGCCATCGCCTTGACGTCCTCGGGCACAACGTACGAGCGCCCGCGCAGGTAGGCGTGCGCGCGCGCGGCCTGGGCGAGATAGATCGACGCCCGGGGGGAGGCCCCGAAGGCGATCAGCGGCTTCAGCTCCGCCAGCCCGACGGTCTGTGGCTCGCGGGTGCCGCGCACCACGTCCACGATGTAGTCCACAACCTTCTGGTCCATGAACAGCTCGGCGATGGCGCTGCGCGCCGCCAGGATATCGTCGGCGTCGGCGATGCGTTGCACCTCGATCGGCCGCCCCGACGCCATGCGCGCCACAATTTCCTTCTCCGCATCGCGGGTCGGGTAGCCGACCCGCACCTTGAGCATGAAGCGGTCGAGCTGAGCCTCGGGGAGCGGGTAGGTGCCCTCCTGCTCGATCGGGTTCTGGGTCGCGAGCACGAGGAACGGCTCGCCGAGGTAGAACGTCTCGCCGCCGATCGTCACCTGCTTCTCCTGCATCGCCTCGAGCAGCGCCGACTGCACCTTGGCGGGGGCCCGGTTGATCTCATCGGCCAGCACCAGGTTCGCGAACAGCGGACCCTTCTTGGCGTAAAACTCCTGGGAGCGCTGATCGAACACCATCGTGCCGATCACGTCCGCGGGGAGGAGGTCAGGTGTGAACTGGATGCGGGAGAAGGCGATGCGCAAGCACTCGGCCACCGTACGCACGGCGAGCGTCTTCGCGAGCCCCGGCACTCCTTCCAGCAGGATGTGGCCGCCCGTCAGCAACCCGACGAGCAGCCGCTCGACCATGATCTCCTGTCCCACCACACGCTTCGCCACCTCGGTGGCGATCGTCTGGCTCAGGACCGCGTCCCCGGTCGGGGTCTTCGCCGCCCGCGTCGTCATCGCAATGCCGCCTCCGCCGCCTTGCGCACCGCCGGCTCCTTGTCCTTGCTGTAGAGTTCGAGCAGCCCGCGCGCCTCCGGCCGCGCGATGTGGCGCAACCCCTCGATCGCCGCCGCCCGAACCATGGCGCTGCGGCGGTTCCTCATCCCGCCCGGCTCTGCGTACCGCGCCAGCACGTCGAGTGCTTCCCTCGCGCCGAGCCGGCCGATCGCCCGCAGCAACTCTGCCAGTACCCCTTCGTCGAGCTCCTGCTCCAACCGCCGGATGAGCACCGTGCTCGAGGCCTGGTCTCCCCCCGCCGCGATGGCGCGGGCCGCCGCCAGGCGCACGGACACGCTCTCGTCCTTGAGGGCGGGCATCGCGGGACGCGAGATCTCGCGCCCGCCCGCTTCCGCAAGTCCGATCAGCGCCGCCTCGCGCACGAACTCCGAGTTATGGTGCACGAGCGGCAGCAGCAGCGCCACGGCCTGCGGGCTCCCCGTGAGCCCGACAAACTCGGCGGCGGCGGCGGCGATCGCCGGGTTCGAGTCCGCCAGGTGCCCCTGCAGCGGCTCGAGCGCCCGGTCGGCCGCCTTCCGGATGGCCGCGCGGTAGGGCGCTCGCAACTCGACGGGCGTGGCGACGAACGCGTCGAGCACGAGCGGCACCGAGACCGCGGCGAGCGCCCCGACAGCCGCGACCAGCGCCTCCCGCTCCTCGGGCGGGACCCGCGGCTCTCCCAGACGCTGCACCATCCGCCCCACCAGCGATCGATCAGACAGCGCGAGCGCCGTCTTGTCGATCGCCTCGACCAGCGCCGCATCCTGCGCCGTCACCAGTATGTGATCGAGCGCGGCGATCGCTTCGGCCACTGGGCCCGCGTTGTGCAGCCCGAGCAGCTGCGGTGCGAGCCCGTGCAGCTTGTCCACCGCGGCGCGCTGCTCCTCCAGCGTCGCCGCGCTCCCGAGACTCGCGACCGCGCGCTTCGCCTCGACATCGGCCGGGACCACGTCCGGCCGGAACACCACACCGGTGCGCCGGCCCGCCGCTTCGGCGGCGGCGGGGACCGGGGCGGGGGCGACGGGCGTCGCAGACACCACGGACCCGGCGGGTACGGGCGGCACGGACGAGGCGGCGGAAGGCGGGGGCGAGGACGGGGATGGCGCGGCGACCGGCGCGGCGGGGACGCTCACCGGCGGTGTCGGGGCGCGGAGGCGCTCGAGCCGTTGGGAGCTGCGGCGCCCCAGAGCGAGCGCGATGCGCCCGAGGGCCGTGTCGTCGGGCAGGATCGTGCCCATGGCCACCCCGAACAGCGCCAGCACGTGATCCGCGGTCATGCCCGGATTCAGGGTGATCGCCCGGATGCCGCGGGCGTAGAGCAGTCCCGCGAGCTCGGCGATCTGCATGTTGCGCGGCAGTAGATGCTGCCCGTGCCAGTGCAGCCCCGTCGCGCCGATCTTCCACTCCACCGTGCCGAGCGCGGCGAGCGGTGGGAGCGCGTCGCCGATCTGGCGCAGCGCCTCCATCACGGCGGGATGGGTCGGAGGGTAGAGCCGGGTCAATCGGAAGGTCGTTCCGATGGCGCCAAGGGCGCGGTCGACTCCGGCAGTGTCCACGGCCATGGTGTCAGCGCTTGATGCGCTCTCCTCGGTCCTCGTAACGGAACACCCACGTCGCGAAGCGCGGGGGCTCGATCGGGTCGTCGGCGCCGAGCGCCGTCCAGTCGACGTCGCTCCCCGAATCCGCCGTCCGGCTGCGCCGCCGCTCGGCCTGGGCGAGCATCTCCCGGGCGCGCTTGATCCACATCCCGAACTGGGCGGGCCGGAGGTCCACCCAGCCGCGCGGCGCCGCGTCCCGCGGGTCGTGGCCGTCGCCCGCGTCTGCCGCGATCGCGACTGTGCTGCCGCGGTACAGCCGCGCCCCGTCCGGGGCGAGGATCGGAATGCCCACCGAGAGAATATGGCTCCGCAACGTGCCATCCCGCTCCACCAGGGCATGGGCCTCGGTCGCGAGCTCCCCCGCGCGCGACTCGGCGAGGGCCCGCACACTGGGCCGGAGCCGGGCGCAGAGGTGGGATTCGAACAACAATTTGGTGAGCCGCGGGGGTCCCAGCATCTCATAGGCGACCGTCCGAGTGTGCGACTGTCGCTCCAGCTCGTGCAGGCGGTCGAGGGCGTGGGCCCGGAGCACTCCCGCGCGGTAGGTCGGCCCCGCGGTCGCGCCGTCCAGCGCCGCGACGATATCCCTCCCGGTCGGCCGCCCCTCGAGCTCCATCACCACGTATTCCGCCACCTCTTCCGGCGTGATGAATTCCATCTGGCCGAGCGCGGTGACGGTCTCGAATTCGTCGGAAGAGAAGAGGCCGTTCTCGCCGACGTCGATGTACACGCCCTCGAGCGGCTTGTCGAGGTCGCACCACGGCTGCACGCCCGGCTGGAACGCCTCGCCCACCGGGACGGGCTCTGGGCAGTCGACGAGCGGGATCGGCTTGCCTTTGCGCCGGATCGGCCCATAGCCGATCTCACGCCAGGCGATCGTGGCCGTGGGTTTGATCTCGACGGTCGCCGGGGCGCCGGGCGTGCGACCGAGCAGGAACAGGAGCAGCGACTGCGCGCCCGCCACCGCCGACTTCATCAAGAGCGGCCGGCTGGGGCGCTCCTCGGAGTGCGTGTAGGGGATGTTGAATCCCATGCCCCCGGTGCCGCTCGTGCCGATCTTCACGTACGCCTTGGTCTCCGCGCGTCGCAACGCTTCCACCAGAATCTGCACGTGCCGGATCAGCTGGGGGAGTGTGAGGAGCAATACGTGGCGCTCCACCGCCGCCCCGTCCACCTTCCCGTCCGCAGCGAGGGCGAGCAGCTCCTGGGCGCTCCGCAGCGGGTCTTGATACGCGAACGCCGTCGCCGTGTTGATGCTATCCACGACGGCGTCGGGCTTGTATTTCATCAGGAGCTGGTACAGGAAGCTGCGGTGGAACAGGTCATCGGTGAGCTCGCTCAGCAGGTCCTGGAGCACCAGGCGCCGGTGCTCGGGGTTCGCCATGACAGCGCCGCGCTCGAGACGGGCGAGACTAGCGGGCAGGAACACGTCGCCCCACTCCACCTCGATGGTCGCACGCCCACGGTAGGGCTCGAGCGCCCGCGCCGTCGCGCGCACCTCCTCCTCGAACAGCGCCACCAGCACGATGCGCCGCGGCGCGGCGGCGAGCAGGCGGCGCGCCACGGCGTGGCCCACCAGCCCGCTCCCGCCGAGGATCATCGCCGTACGATCACGCAGCTCCATGCAGTCGCTCGATGGCTTGGATCTCGCCTCCCGCGAGCCGCCGGTATTTCCCTTCCGGCAGCCGCCCGAGCCGCACCGGCCCGTAGGCCACGCGGTGCAGCCACTCGACCTTAAGCCCCAGCGCCTGGGCGAGCCGGCGCACGATGCGCTGGCGTCCCTCGGCCAGCGTGAGCTCCAGCTCGACGCTCCGCGCCACCGGCCGCACGCGGAAGGCCGTCACGCGCACCGGCCGACCGTCGATCGCGATCGAGCTGCCGAGCGCCGACGTCACCTCGGCCACGCTGCGGCCGTGGGCCCGCAGCCAGTAGGTGCGCGGCACGGCGAACCGCGGGTGCATCAGCCGATGCGCCGCTGCCCCGTCCGTCGTCAGCAGCAGCAGCCCTGAGGTCATCACGTCCAGGCGTCCAACGTACGTGAGACCGGGCACCTTGGGGAGCAGCTCGAACACGGTGCGCCGCCCCTCTGGGTCCTTGCGGCTCACGACGTAGCCCACGGGCTTGTTGAGCGCCAGCCACGCAATCGGGCCCGGGCGCACGGCCCGGCCGTCGAGCGTGACGCGCTGCCGTGCGGGGTCGACGCTCATCCCGAGCGTCGCCAGCTGCCCATCCACGCGCACGCGGCCCGCGCGGATCAACGCCTCGGCTTTGCGGCGCGACGTCACGCCCGCGCGCGCCAGGGCGCGCTGCAGGCGCATCGGCGTCATTCGGGTTCGGTGGGTGCGGGCGGCCGGAGCGCCACGGACAGCTCGTCGAGCCGCGGCAGCTCGTCCAGATCCTTGAGCCCCAGGATCTCCAAGAACTGCGGGGTGGTGCCGTACAGCAGCGGCCGGCCGAGTCCCTCGCCCCGGGTCACCACCTCCACCAACCCCCGCTCGATCAACTTGTCGATCACGGCGCCCGAATCGACGCCCCGGATCTCGTCGACCTCGCCGCGTCCCACCGGCTGGCGATAGGCGATGATCGCGAGCGTCTCGAGCGCCGCCGGCGAGAGACGACGCGGCCGCAGGGCAAACTGGGCGCGATCGATCGCTTCCGCGTACTCACGCCGGGTGAGGAACTGCCATCCCTGCGCGATCTCCACGAGCTCGATCCCATGGTCCTGGGCGGCGTACACGGCACGGATCTCGGCGAGTCCGGTGTGGACCGCGCCCTCGCCGGCGTGCGGCTCGAGCGTCGACAGCTCGCCCACCGTCAGCGGGCGGGACGACGCGAACAGCGCCGCCTCAAGCAGCTTCGCGAGGGGACTCACGCTGGATCACGATCGGGGTGAACGGCCCGTCCTGCGAGAGCCGCAGCGCGCCTCGCTTGGCCAGCTCGAGCAGCGCGATGAACGCGGACAAGACGTCCACGAGCGAGGGACGCTCCCCCACGACCTCCAGCCAGCCGCAGCGCTCGCGCTCCGCCAGCAGCGCCTCAATCCGCGCCGTGGCGCCCTCGACGTCGAGCGGGCGCGGCACCACGCGGTGCAGCACCGGCTCCGGGATGAGCGCGATCACCCGCTCCGCCGCCGCGAGCAGGTCGTTCAGGTCGATCACCAGCGGAGCCGGCGGCGCCTCGGGCGGCTCGGGCCGGAACCCGCGACCGAACTGCTCGGCGCGCCGCGCCGCCGCCTGCGCCAGCCAGTCCACCAGCTCACGGATCTGCTGGTACTCGAGCAGCCGGCGCACCAGCCCGGCCCGCGGATCTTCCCACTCGTCGTCCCCCAGCCGCCGCGGCAACAGCAGCTGCGCCTTGATGCGGAGCAGCCGGGCCGCCATCTCGAGATAGTCGGCCGCCTGGTTGAGTCCGAGCTCGTTGATCACCGCGAGAAACTGGTCCGCGATCTTGGCGATCGGGAGGTCGGTGATGTCGAGCTCGTCCTCGTTGATCAGGTGCAACAACAGGTCGAGCGGACCCGAGAATTGCTCGAGCTCGACGACGAAGCCGGGTTGCTCTTGGACCACGGGATCCGTGGGCGCGCTCATAGAGGAAGCGCTCCCGGAGACACCGCGAATCCCCCGACGAGCGCGAGCCCGACCCCCATGAGGTGATAAGCCGGCCACAACAGCACCTGCAGCACGCCCGGCATCGCCCATACCAGGACCATCACCGGGAGGAACCCCAACGCCTGCAGCTGGCGGTACTTCGATCCCGCCCCCGGCGGCAAGAGGTAGTAGAACACGTGGCTGCCGTCCAAGGGAGGTACGGGGATGAGGTTGAAGAACGCGAGCACAACGTTGAGCCACATTCCCCACCACAGCATCCGCTGCACGATCTCGAGCGTAGCGGTGAGGGCGGGCACCGCGCCGCCCAACAATCCGACGAGCGCGAACAACAGCGTGCTCACCACGAACAGCCCCAGGTTCACCGCGATTCCGGCGAGGGAGACGATGATGTCCCCCCTCCGAAATTGGCGATACTTGCGCGGATTGACGGGGACCGGTTTCGCGGCCCCGAACGGCGGGGCCCCGATCCGCCACAGCAGGAACGGGACGATCAGCGTCATCAAGGGGTCGATGTGCTTGAGCGGATTAAGCGTGAGCCGCCCCAGCATGTAGGCGGTGTCGTCGCCCTGCCGGTAGGCGGCTTCCGCGTGAGCGTACTCGTGGGCCACCATCGAAAACAGCAGCACCGGCGCCCACACGAGGAATTCGAACGAGATGGCCCACGCTCGGGGTCAGTGACGGCCTAAGATAGCGAATGCGCGCGTCCCGGGTCAACGGCGTAGCGCCTTGACCGACCAGCACTTACCCTCTATCTTCCGCCCCGAACCAGGAGGCCCTCGGTGCCGAGAATCAAGTCAGCCAAGAAGGCGATGCGCCAGGCGCGGGCGCATACCCAGCACAACCGCGCGCAGCGCTCCGCCCTGCGGACCGCCCTGAAGCGCGTGCGCGCGGCGACGGCCGCCGACCAAGCGGCGCAGGCATACCGCTCGGCGGTACAACTGCTCGACCGGGCGGCGCGCAAGAACCTCATCCATCAGAATACCGCGGCGCGGCATAAATCCCGGCTCGCGGCAGCAGTGCGAAAGCTCGCGACGTCCCCTCGTGACGGATCTTCGTGACGACTTTTCGCGACGTTCTTCGTTTTAGACGGCGGCTAGCTCCGCGCCGCACTGCTCGCAATACCATTCGGTCGGCAGGTTCATCGTGCCGCACTCCCTGCACTGCAACGTCTTGGCGGCCTCTTCGTCCGCGTCGTCCGGCGCTTCGGGCACCACGGGTTCGGGTGCCGGCGTGGCGGCGCGAGGCCCCGCCATCGGGGTGCGCGGCGGATCACCCGGGATCACCGGCTGAAATTGGGCGCCGCTCGCGCGCCGCTCCGAGGGCGCTGACTTATCGTCCTCGGTGACAGACTTGATGAACGCGAGCTCGTCCTCTACCGTGATCTTCTCGGGCCCCGGGTGCGGCGGCCGCTGAGGTGACGGCGGGGAGAGGGTGGGCGCGGCCTTTGGAGGGGGAGCCGGTCGGTGGCTCACCAGCGCGTCCAGCTCTTGCAGCTTGTGGATGTCCGCCTCGACCGATTGGAGATCTTCGCGCACCGACACGAGCTCGGCCAAGACGTCTTTGTGCACCTGTTCCCACTGCGACTCGTCGTACTCCCCGACAGCGTGGCGCAGTTCGGTTTCCGTGAGCTTCTCCGCAGCGCGGGCTTCCTTCTTCTGGAGCTCCCCGCGCAGGTACCGCTTTTCCTCGATCGCCTGACGGGCGCTTTCGGCGTGGGCCTTCAGCTCCTCGGTCACGGCGGCGAGCCGCGCCTCGTAGTCCGCTCGAACCCGCGCCCGCACGTGCCCCGGCGTCGCGTCCGCCGAGTCGTTCAGGCGCACGATCCAGGCTTCGTATTGGCGCCGCTCCTCCAGCAGGCGCTGGATGATCTCGGTGCTCTTGGAAGGCGCTCTAGGCATGCTACCAATCTAGCAACGGACCGATAGTTACCCAAAGGGACCGATAGTTACCGGTAAATTACTGGCAGCTGCCAGTAAGTCGAAGTGAGTCACGACGTTGCCGCGACCGCCTCGTGCACGATGGAGCCGCCGACCAGCGTCAGCGCGGCCCGACCGGTCAGGGTCCGCCCGGCGAAAGGGGTGTTCCGGCTCTTCGAGAAGAACGTGGTGGGGTCCACCGTCCAGCGTGTTGTGAGGTCGAGCACGACGACGTCCGCTGCGGCCCCCGGCTTGAGCGAGCCGCCGGGGAGCCGGAGCACGGCAGCCGGCGCGGTGCTCATCCGAGCGATGAGCTCCGCGAGCGTGAGCACGCCAGCAGCGACCAGCTCGGTGTACGCCACCGCGAACGCCGTCTCGAGGCCGACGATGCCGAACGGCGCGTCATCGAACGCCGCCTCCTTCGCGTCGTACGCATGCGGCGCGTGGTCAGAGGCGATGCAGTCGATCACGCCCTGCTTCAAGGCCGCCCGCAGCGCGGCCACGTCAGCGGCCTCGCGCAGCGGGGGGTTCATCTTGGCGTGCGTGTCGTAGCCTTCGCAGGCGTGGTCCGTGAGGGTGAGGTGGTGGGGCGTGACTTCCGCCGTCACGCGGATGCCTTGCTCCTTGGCGCGGCGGATCAGCTCGACCGAGCCGCGCGTCGACATATGACACAGGTGGATATGACCGCCAGTGAGCCCGGCAAGCAGGAGGTCGCGCCCCACCATGATCTCCTCCGCCGCAGCCGGAATGCCCTTCAGCCCGAGGCGGGTCGCGACGAGGCCCTCGTGCATCACGCCCCCGGCAGAGAGGTTCGGCTCCTCGCAATGGTCCGCGACCGGAATCCCGAAGCTCCGGGCGTACTCGAGCGCCGTGCGCATCATGTGGCTCGACACGACGGGCTTCCCGTCGTCCGATACCGCGACGGCGCCGGCGCCGACCATCTCGCCGAACTCGGAGAGCTGCTCACCCTTCTGGCCCACGGAGATCGCCCCGATCGGATAGACCCGCGCCAGCCCGGCGCGGACCGACTGGCGCACGATGAAGCCGACCGCGGCCTGGTTGTCCGTCACGGGGTCGGTGTTCGGCATCGCGCACACCGCCGTGAACCCACCCGCCGCCGCGGCGCGGGTGCCGCTGGCGATCGTCTCGACATCTTCGTTCCCAGGCTCCCGCAGGTGCACGTGCACGTCTACCAGGCCGGGGGCGACCACCCTCCCGCGCACGTCCCGCACGTCCGCGCCGTCCGGGGAGCCGAGTCCGGCGCCGATGGCGGCAACCTTGCCATCCTGGACGAGGACGTCGGTCGTCTGGTCGAAGTCGCGGCTCGGATCGATCACCCGACCGCCCGTGAGCAGCAGCGGCCGCGTCACTCGGCGGTCCCGCCGGCGGGGCCCTTGGCCGCGTCGGCGAGCTCGGGGCGTCCACCGGCCAGCAGGTAGAGCACGGCCATGCGCACCGCCACGCCATTCGTCACCTGGGCGAGGATGACGCTGTGCGCCCCGTCGGCGACGCGGGAGTCGATCTCCACGCCGCGGTTCATGGGTCCCGGGTGCATGATCGTGAGCTCGCGCGGCGCCCTGTCGAGCCGCTCGAGCGTGACGCCGAACACCCGGTAGTACTCCCGCAGGCTCGGGATGAATCCCTTTTCCATGCGTTCCAGCTGCAGCCGGAGCACGTTCAGCACGTCGGCCCACTCGATCGCTTCTTCGATGCGGCGGAAGCGGCAGACGCCGAGCTCTTCGATGCCGCGCGGCATCAGCGTGTCGGGTCCACACACGCCGACTTCGGCGCCGAGCTTCAGCAGCCCCCAGATGTTCGAGCGGGCGACCCGCGAGTGCTGGATGTCGCCCACCAGGCAGACCTTCAGCCCGGCGATCTTCCCGTGCCGGTCGCGGATCGTGAGCAGATCCAGCAGTGCCTGGGTGGGGTGCTCGTGCGTGCCGTCGCCGGCGTTGACGACGTTGGAGCGGATGCGGTTGCCGAGAAAGAGGGCGGCACCGGACGACGGATGGCGGATCACCACCATGTCGATCCGCATCGCCTCGAGGTTTTTCGCGGTGTCGACGAGCGTCTCGCCCTTCTGCACGGCGCTGCCGGACGCGGCCACGTTCACGGTGTCCGCCGAGAGACGTTTCTCGGCGAACTCGAAGGAGATGCGGGTGCGGGTGGAGGCTTCGAAGAACAGGTTGACGATCGTCTTGCCGCGCAGCGCCGGGACCTTCTTGATAGGACGCTCCGATACCTCCTTGAACGGCTCGGCAGTATCGAGGATGAGGCGGATCTGGTCGGGGGAGAGGTGCTCGAGCCCCACCAAGTCCTTGCCGAGGGCGGCGGTCATGCGCCCGCTCCCCGGTCCGCGCCCGCCACCAGCTCCACCTGGTCCTTCCCATCGATCTCCTCGACCAGCACGTCCACCCGCTCGCCGCGGTCCACCTTCACCTGCTTGCCGACGACGTCGGGCTGAATCGGCAGCTCGCGACCGCCGCGGTCGACGAGCACGCACAAGGAGATCCGCTTGGGCCGGCCGAAGTCCGCGAGCTCGTCGAGGGCGGCCCGCACGGTGCGGCCGGTATACAGCACATCGTCCACGATCACGACGTGTTTGCCGGCGAGGTCACCGGGAATACGGGTCTCGCCGATCACGGGCTTGGGGCCGACGGTCTCGAGGTCGTCGCGGTACAGCGTGATGTCGAGGGCGCCGCGGGGAACGACCACGCCCTCGTCTTTCTCGATCAGCCGGGAGATCCGCTCGGCGAGCTCGACGCCGCGGCGCTGGATGCCGATCAGCACCAGGTCGTCGGTCCCATGGGACAGCTCGAGCACCTCCACGGCCATACGCTGAAGCGCCCGCGACAAAGCGCGGGCGTCCAGGATGGTGGTCCGTTCGGGCCGGCTCATCTCGAGCCTGGAAGCTAACGCCCCGAACCCGCGGGTCAACGGCGGATCGCTTGACGCCGCCACGCTCGCACCGTCTCTTCGAGGCCGGGCGGCTGGCGTCACCATCTCGGAGGGCTTATGCGCTTGGTGTGGAGTGCAGTCGGACTCGTGCTCGCAACCAGCCCTCTCGCAGCGCAGGGCCTCCGCGACAAAATCTCCGAACTGTTCATTTTCTCGGCCGGCAAGGACCCGCTGTTCCTTGGCGGCACCGCCGACCCGAACAACCCGGCTGCCATCCAGCTGCACGCCGACCATTTCATCCCTGCGGCGCGGGCGGAGAACGGCTCGCTCATCTCGTTCATCAGCAACGCGGTGAGCGGCAACGTCGCCAACATCCCGGTGAGCGCCACCAGCGGCGGCTCGACATTTCGCTTCGAAGGCGGCGTGCCGGTTCGGACCTCGGTTTCACCCGGCCCGGTGTTCGCCGAGCGCGCCCAGACGTTGGGCCGCGGGCGGGTCTTCGTCGGCGCCAACATCAATCACTTGCATTTCGCGACGCTGCGGGGCGTGCGCCTGAACGGCATCGAGATGACGTTCACCCACGAGAACGTCACCGGCCCCGTCTGCGACAGCATCGTCGGCACGAGCTGCACCCCGTACGGCGTCCCCATGCTCGAAAACGACGTGATCGCGGTCCGGCTGGCGCTCGACCTCGACATGACCGTCACGTCGTTCTTCGTGAGCTTTGGACTGCTCGACCGGGTGGACGTCGGCGTGGTCCTGCCGATCGTCTCCACCTCGCTGCACGGGACGAGCGAAGCGGAGATCATCCCGTTCGGCGGCACGACCGCCGCGCACTTCTGGGGCGGGACGCCCGCCAACCCACAGCTCTCCACCTCTCGCCTGGTGGAAGGGTCCGCGACGGGCGTGGGCGACATCGCCGCCAGAGTGAAGGTGACAGTCACCCAAGCGGAGCGCACGACGTTCGCGCTGCTGGGTGACGTGCGCTTTCCCACGGGAAGCGAGGACGATCTGCTCGGATCGGGGCACCTCGCGGCCCGGGGTCTGGGCATCCTGTCTGCGAGGTTCGGCAGTTTCTCGCCGCACGCCAATATCGGCTTCTTGTTCCGGAGCGGTGATCTCCAGAACAATGCCGTGCTCGCCACCGTGGGGTTCGATCACCTGATGGCGCCCTGGGCCACGCTCGCGGCGGACCTCGTCTCGGAGTTTCAGGTGGGCGAGAGCAAGCTGCGCCTCCCGGGGACGGTGACGTACGACGCCCCGTTCCGGCGTACGGTCGAGCCCACCAACATCCCCACCGAGCGGGACGACCAGATCAACGGCTCCTTCGGGTTCAAGTTTGCGACCGGCGCGGGGATCACGCTGGTCGCGAACACGCAGTGGCCGCTGAACCGCGGCGGGCTGCGGCCGAACCTACTATGGACCGCCGGACTCGAGTACAACTTCTGAGCCCGCGCTAGGGGAGAGAGCGGATGGAGGTGAGATGCCAGCCCGCGCCATCCTGCACCAGGGTCGCCCGGAACGCGGTCGTGTCTCGCTTGGTCCGGCCCGTCTTCGCGTCCACGTACTCGTACACGCCGCTCACAATAGCGTCGGCTGAGCCGCCCGCGATGACCAGCCGATTGATGGTCAACCCCGCCTTGAGCTCCCGGACCGACTGGAAGAACTGTCGAAACGTCTCCTGTTCTGCAGATGTCAATCCGGGATACGCGCGGCGCACGTCGCTCAGGTCGCGCGACTCGAGCGCTCGTCCGTAGTCCGCAATCACCGCCTTGATCTCCTCTCGCGGGTCCGCCGGCGGCTGGGCCGCGGGTGGCCGGACCGGGAGCTCGGCGGGGGTCGGCCGTACCGTGTCGCGCGCCGCCCGAGTGCGCGCTGCCCGCTCGGCCTCCGTCCAGAGCGACGCGGCGGCGAACAGCCGGTCCATCGCCCCGGACACCCGCCCCTGGGCCGCGAGCGATTCCGCCGCCCGGAGCGCGGTGTCCCCGGTCGCGAGCTCGGCGGGCGTGGCCCCCGCCTCGTGCGCTCGGCTCTTCGCAGCGAGTGCCCGGTCGCGTGCTGAGCGCACCAGACTGTCCTCCCGTTCGTCCGCCGGATTACGCGACACGGATTCGGGCGCAGCTCCCCGGGCGGGCGGGGCCTGCGGCAGGGCCGGGATGCGGGCGGGCGGCCGCTGCGCCGGCGCGCGAGCCGCGCCCGGTGCCGGCGGCGGACGGACGCTCGCGCTGTCCACCGGCACGCGCACCACCTCAGCGGCAGGCGTGGTGTCACGACCCGCAGCGGGCCGTGGCGCCATGGGCGTCAGCAGCCCCCGCCAGGGTGTCAGCCACCACAGCGCGAACGCGCTCGCCGCCACCGCGAGCCCCCACCACAGACCGGGAAGCCGGCGGGCGCCACGGCCGGCGGTCGGTGCCTGCTTCTCCGACTTGGAGAGCGCAATCGGGCTCGTCGGCGTCTTGAACTCGGCCTGCACCGCATGCGCACGGCTGCCGGCCCGCGCCAGCGTGATCATCTCAGTGCGCACGGGATCATCGTGCCGCAAGGACGGCCGGCCGCAGACGGCCAGGACATCGTCCATGCTGGGCCACCGCTGGTCCGGCTCCTTTTCCAGCATCCGCATGACCCCGGCCGCCAGGTTGGGCGGGCAGTCAGGGCGCAGCTCGGTCACGGGGCGTGGCCGCTGGTTGAAATGCGCGTACATCACCGACATGGTCGAGTCCCCGCGGAACGGCAGCCTCCCGGCGAGCATCTCGTAGGCGACGACGCCCAGCGAGTACTGGTCCGAAGCCCCCGTGACCTCGCGGGTGTCGCATTGTTCGGGACTCATATACGTGGGCGTGCCGACGGTCACGCCGGTCATCGTGAGCCCTTCCGCCTGCACCACCTTGGCGATCCCGAAGTCCGTGACCAACGCCCAGCCGTCCTCGTCCAGCATGATGTTCGCGGACTTGACGTCACGGTGAACGACGCCGTGACGATGGGCGTAACCCAGGGCGTCGCCCACATGGGCGAGGATCGTCTGGACCATCGGGATGGGGAGAGGGCCGACGCCGTGAATTATCGAATCGAGGGGCCGTCCCTGCACATATTTCATGACGAAATACAGGACGTGCTCGCTCTCCTTCACGGCATAGATAGGGATGATGTGCGGATGGCTGAGCGCCGCGGCAGTGCGCGCCTCGCGCTTGAACCGCTCCACCATCCCCTCTCCCATGTGGAGCAGCGCGGGCGCCAGCACCTTGATCGCCACCTTGCGGTCGAGGGCGAGGTCGTGGGCCAGGTAGACCGTGGCCATCCCGCCGCGCCCCAGCTCTGCGAGAATCTCGTATTCGCCCAGCGCGGCCTGCCGCAAGGCGTCCAGCAGGGCGTCGCGCTCGTCCCGCGTTCGGCCCGGCGCGGTCGCCACGGCTCCCGCGCCTCCCACCGCGACCGGGATGCCGGTGCCGCACCGCGGGCAGAACGAGACCCCCGGCCCGACACTGGCACCGCAGCGTGAGCAAGCTGAACTGTCGGGGGCCGTCATCGACACACCTCGCCTAGGACCCGGCTGGTCGGGTCACCCGCGGCTGCTGTCACCGGCTACGTATGCAATAACACTTCGACTCACGGCGGGCAACTCATCGCCCTGCGGCCGGCTTGCGCCCTCACCGGAACACCGGGGTCAACGGTGGATCGCCCGACAGCACCGCCCGCACGTTGGCCAGCGCCATGGCCGCCATCTGGCGGCGCGTCTCGAGCGTGGCGCTGCCCAAGTGCGGGAGTAGTACGGTGCGCGGCGCCGCCAGGAGCCGGGGGTGGATGTGCGGCTCCTCGAGGTAGACGTCGAGGCCCGCCGCGCCGAGCCGGCCCTCCTCCAGCGCGATGGCGAGCGCCTCTTCGCGAATCAGGTCACCGCGTGCCGTGTTAATGAGGATGGCGCCCGGCTTCATCTGCCGCAGCGTCTCGGCGTTGATGACGCCCTTGGTTTCCGGCACCGCGGGAACGTGAAGCGAGAGCACGTCGCTCTGCCGCAGCAGCTGCGAGAACTCGACGCGGAGGGCGCCCGTCTCCCGCTCGAACTCGGGCCGCGGGTGGCGCGCCGCGTACAGCGTGCGCATCCCGAAGGGCACCGCTCGGCGCCCGACCGCCTGGCCGATGCGTCCCGCCCCAAACAGGCCCAAGGTCCGCCCCCGCAGCTCGAGCCCGAGTAGCAGGTCTGGATGCCAGCCGGCCCACTGGCCGCTCTTCACGAGCTCGGTGCCGGCCACCACGCGCCGCGCGCAGGCGAGGATGAGCGCCCACGCCAGATCGGCCGTCGCGTCGGTGAGGACGTCGGGCGTGTTGGTGACCTTGACGCCGCGCAGCTCGGCGGCGACGACGTCCACATTGTCGTGCCCCACGGCACAGTTGGCGACGATCTTGAGCTTGGGGAGCTGCTTGAACTCGGTGCCGCCGACCCAGCGCGACAGCAGCGGCACGATGGCGACGTAGTCGCCCCGCGGCGTCGGCTGGTCGATAGAGATCCACGTGATGTCGAGTCCGGCCAGCTGCTCCGGCTCGAGGAGATCCTTCAGCTCGGCCGCGATGAGGACGGGGTGCCTCACTACCTCGTCATCTGCGCCCGCCGGATCGAATCGTCCAGCGCGAGCGCCCGCTCGGGGCTCCACTTGTAGTAGAGCTGCAAGCAGGCGCCCGCCTGCATGTCCTTACGCCGCGCGCAAGTCTGGATCTCCTGCCGGTGCGTCGACGCGTTGCCGCGCCACAGCGAGTCTGAGGTCGCTTGGGCGCGTGGCTCGGCCCAGCCGTATCCCAACAGACAGCGAGTCACGTCACCCGACGGATCGGCTTCGCACTCCTTGATCTCCTTCGTGTGCCGCGCGGCGTCCGCGCGCCAGCTCGCGTCCGCTCCCGCCTGAGCGGTGCTGTCGTGCTCGTGCTGGAACCGCTGCGCCGCCGCGAGCGCCTGGTTCTTCTTCCACCGGTACTGCAACACGAGGCAGTTGGCGGCGCCCTGTGCGTCCATGGTGATGGCGCTGCAGGTGCGGATCTCCTCGAGCTTCTTCGCTTCCGACTTGCAGGCAAGCGCCGGCAGCACGACTAGAGCGGCAAGACCAGCCCTTGTCCAGCGCATCGGTCCCTCCTTGTCTCTTGCAGCTCCCTGTTCTCGAGCCTGACACGGACAGGGTGGGATTCGAACCCACGGTACCCTTGCGGGCACACCGGTTTTCGAGACCGGCCGTTTCAACCGCTCACGCACCTGTCCAACACCTAGACGGGTAGACGGAGAGACGGGTAGACGGATAGGGTTCCAAAGGCCAGATCACGACGCGCTACCCGTCTACCCGTCTCTCCGTCTAGCCGTTACGGATAGGGTGGGATTCGAACCCACGAAACGGTTACCCGTTTACACGCTCTCCAGGCGTGTGCCTTCAGCCACTCGGCCACCTATCCCAACAGCCAGGATGCGCGGATGCGAAGCCGCGCAGACGCGTACTAAATACACGGGGCTGCACGGTTTCGCTACGGGTGCACCCGGCGGTGAACCCTGGCGATGGTCCGGTGCGTATGATTCGGGGATTCCTCTTACCCCTTCAATCCCGGGAGATACCGATGAGCAACCTTCCGACCAAGCGCGATCCGGCGCCGACGGAGCCGGAGCCGGCGCCCACCTGGCGCGAGCTGGTGGAGCGGATGCGCGACCTGTTGAAAGACTTCGTCCATGAAGGTAAAGAGCTCGAGCGCGACCTCGAGCCGAGGCTGCTGCCCGCGCTCAAACGGATGAAGCTCCAGATCGAGAAACTGATCGCCAAGCTGGAAGAGCGAGCGGGGAAGAAGCGGGGCTAGAGCGCTACCCGCGCCTCAGCCGCGCGCGATCCACTTTCCCCAGGTGGGTCCGCGGCAGCGCGTCGAGGAAGATCACCTCCCGCGGATACTTATAAGCTTCGAGCCGCTCCCGCACGAACGCTTGCAGTTCTTCGGCCAATCCGTCGCGCCGCTCGTTCGCCACCACGAAGGCGTGCGGCTTCGTGAGCCCCGCCGCCCCGACCACACCCACCACGGCCACTTCCTTCACGGCCGGGTGCCGCAGCAGGCAGTTCTCGACCTCCTGAGGTGAGAGCCACTTCCCCGAGACTTTGAGCATGTCGTCGATGCGGCCGCAGTAGGTTACGTAACCCTCCGGATCGCGGCGGATCATGTCCCCCGACACGTACCACTCTCCCCGGAATCCCTGCTTGGTCTTGTCCATTTGCTGCCAGTAGCAGATCGCCCGGGAGTCGCCACGCACCCACAGGGCGCCAACCTCGCCATCCGGCAGCTCCTGCCCGTCCGCGTCGCAAACTCTGACCTCGAAGCCGGGAACGACCGTACCGAGCGTTCCGGGTCGCACCTGTCCCGGACGGTTCGAGATGAAGATGTGCCACATCTCCGCCGTGCCGAGACCGTCCAAGAGCTCGACCCCGAACGTGCCCTTCCAGCGGTGATACAGCTCGACCGGGAGCGGCTCGCCCGCCGATGTGGCGAGGCGCAAGCAGGAGAGGTCCCGGGTCGCCGCCGTCGTGTGGCTCACCATCTGGTTGATCATCGTGGGGACGTTGATCAGGATGGTCGGCTGGAAGCGGGCGATCTTCTGGAACAAGACGTCGGCGGTCGCGGCTTCGGGGAACAGCACCGTGGCCGCGCCGACGGAGAACGGGAAGAGCAGGTTCGAGCCGGTGGCGTAGCCGAAATAGAGCTTGGGCACGCTCACGGTCACATCGCGCTCGGTGTAGCCAAGCACGCCTTTGGCGTAGCATTCCGTGGTATTCGCGAACGATCGGTGGGTTTGCACCACGGCTTTCGGCTGCCCCGTGGTGCCGCCCGAGAACAGCCAGATGGCCGCGTCGTCGCGGTGCGTCGGGAAGGTGTCGAGCGCGACCGGGGCCTGGGCGAGCCGCGCGTCCCATTCCTCCTCGCCGACCACGCACGTGGCGAGCGGGTGCCGCGCACTGCGCGCCGCCGCTCGGAACGCGCCCACGCTGTCCCGGTGCGCGACGATCACGCGGGCGCGCGTGTAGCCGTAGAAGTACTCGATGGCATCGGGCTTGAGCTGGGGATTCACCATGACGACCACGGCGCCGATCTTCAGCGTCCCGAACAGGGCTGCGACGAACGCCGGCCCGTCGGGGAGGGCGATCATGACGCGCTGCTCGGGTTGCACGCCGGCCTCGCGCAGCGCGTGGCCGAACTGATTCGCCAGCGCCGCGATCGCCCGGTAGGTGAACGTGGCCGCGTCCGTGAGGACCGCCGGCCGATCGCCCTTCCCTTCTCGCACGCGGGCGTCGAGGAAGTAATCGGCGATGTTGAACTGCTCCGGCGCCTCGAAGGCCATGGTGACAGATGATCGGCCGCCGACGCCTGGCGGTCAACCGCCCGGCCCGGTACGATACAGCACCCATGGCGGTCCTCGACCTCGCGCAGCTGACCTGGGAGGAGGTTCGCGACCTCGACCGGGCGAAAGCGGTGGCCATTCTGCCCGTCGGTGCCGTCGAGGCGCACGGCCCGCACCTGCCGCTCGCAACCGACGTCATCATTGCGGAGACGATGGCCCGCGCTGCCGCGGCGAGGCTCGCCACCCAGGGCTACAACGCCGTGCTGCTCCCGCCACTCGCCTACACCGCCGCCGAATTCGCCGCCGGGTTCCCCGGCACCGTGTCCCTGCGACCGGGGACGGTGACCGCCCTACTTCTCGACCTCGCACGCAGTTTGACGCGGCACGGCCTCCACGTGCTCGCGGTCGCGAACGCGCATCTGGACCCCGCACACGTCGCCGCCCTCGAGGCTGCCGTGGCCCAGAATCAGCGCGAGAACGGCGCCCGTATCGTATTTCCCGACGTCACCAAGCGGCCCTGGGCCCTCCGGCTCACCGAGGAGTTCCGGAGCGGCGCCTGCCATGCGGGGCGGTACGAGAGCTCCATCGTCCTGGCGGTACGCCCCGAGCTGGTCCGGGAAGCGATCCGCCGAGCGCTGCCCTCCAACCCCCGCTCGCTCAGCGCGGCGATCCGCTCCGGCCAGACGAGCTTCGAGGAAGCGGGCGGGCCCCGGGCATACTTCGGGTCGCCGGCCGACGCCGAGGCCGACGAGGGCGTGCGCACGATCGAGATCCTCGGAGCGATCCTCGCAGAGGCGGTGCTGGCGGAGCCTCCCGGGTGACGCTGTCCGGTCGGGGGGCCGTAGTGACGGGCGCGGGCCGGGGGATCGGGATGGCGGTCGCGCGGGCGCTGGCCGGGGCCGGCGCGGCCGTCGTGGTGGTGGCGCGCACCCGGAACGGGATCGAGGCGGTCGCGACGGAGCTGCGCGCCGCCGGACGCCAGGCCTGGGCCGTGCCGGGCGACGTGACGGACCCAGCCACCGTGGCAGCCCTCGCGCGCGCAGCCGAGACCCGGCTCAAGCACGTAGACATCCTCGTGAACAACGCCGGAGTCGCTCACTCGGCACCACTCGCCAAGCTCACGCTCGAGGACTGGAACCGGGTGCTGACCGTGAACGCCACCGGCACGTTCCTGTGCACCCGGGCCTTCCTCCCCGGGATGCTCGAGCGGCGCTGGGGGCGGGTGGTGAACATCGCGTCGGTGGCGGGGCTGCGCGGCGGCAAGTACATCGCCGCCTACAGCGCCGCGAAGCACGCGGTCATCGGCTTCACGCGCTCGGTGGCGGCGGAGGTCGCTGGGAGCGGTGTGACGGTGAACGCCGTGTGCCCTGGGTACGTCGACACGGACATGACCCGGGAGTCGGTGGCCCGCATCGCGACGAAGACCGGGATGTCGCCGCCGGACGCCCTGCGCGCGGCGCTCGAGGCCGGGGGGCAACGCCGGCTGATCTTGCCCGAGGAGGTGGCCCGCGCGGTGCTCGGGCTGTGTGAAGACGCGCAGCGCGATACCAACGGGGAGGGCGT